>Ga0209782_1000876_pt1 | contig 14455 bp, 12 predicted proteins | sample WorMetmaBAHAMAS1_FD_187390 | JGI IMG/M metagenome (GOLD analysis project Ga0209782, IMG submission 187390) | Marine gutless worms symbiont microbial communities from Max Planck institute for Marine Microbiology, Germany - Inanidrilus... | ecosystem: Host-associated > Annelida > Digestive system...
GTACAACGCTCACTGGCAAAGTTTTATCCACATGGGTGCTTATAAATAAGGTAACACACATGCATACATACATAATACCCTATAAACCGACTCCGATCACGCTGAGTGTTTCGTGTTTTGTTTATCGGCCTCAGTGTTTACGGCATCCGTCAGTATGCTTGTGTATGTCTTGCCAGCTGCGGCTACGGAGCATGCCGTTGCTAGTAGTGATTACGAGGCTCGTCTGTGTCATCTCAAGATTTGGCCCGACTTCGCTGGCTATGGGTTTAACCTGCACGCCGACCGTACCACTCCCGGCCAATTTATCGGCAAGGTGGATGAAGGATCTCCCGCCGAGGTAGCCGGCCTGCAACTGAATGATCGCATCGTGGAGGTCAACGGACACAGCGTCGATGGAAAAAGTCATGCGGATGTCGTTGCCAACATCAAGTCTGTACACGGGGAAGTTCGACTGCTTGTCGTGGATTCGGCTACTGATAAGCTGTGCCGCGACAGTGGTGTCATACTGTCATCGTCGTGTCTGACCAACATTCAAACTATCGTCTGCCCTGATTCCAACCCACACACCACTGCTGGTCCAGTCCAGTGTAGGCATCACTACGCTACTCATTACAAGCTTCTAGCTGTTATACTCTCTCTCTCTCTGTAGTTATTGTAGGTACACGTAGAGTTCTTGTTTGGGTGTGTTTGCAGACAGTAACTTTTCAGAGAAATGACTTTTAACCTAGATATTTTGCATGCCAGTTCACCTTGACCTATATAGGTCAAGTTCAGAGGCAAAGACCAAAAACCGTGAATTGGTGATGAAAGAAAGTTTTTTTTGGCTATATGGACATTCCGACTGTTTTGAAAATAATTACAAACCAGTTAGTCATATGCACTAAAGTGGTTGGTGTCAGTGCCACCTTAAATGAGTGGTTGTTCTTACTATTGAGATAATTATTAGCTGAGCGGGAATTCACCAGAGGTTCATGTTCAGACCGTTTGTTCTTTATCATTTATTCCATTTTATTGCTTGCAGCTTAATACTCAGCGTGCTATTTTTGTTTTAAAAGCAGTTTAAGCCAGCAGTTTCCTGCATGCCAGTCTTCGGCTTACATCATTTTATTTTTTTCTCGTTATTCTTCATTGCTGTGAGTATTATTCTGCCTGCTGAGATGTTTTCATAGGTTTGTCGGTGACATGCTTGTTAGGGTGCAAACGTGTGGTTAATGAATATATTTGTAGTGAATGGTGAAGAAGTCGTCACATCGACCACGTCACTGCCTCCGGTAATGTTGCTGTTATGATATCCCATGATGGTCACTTATAGCACAGTGTTTGAAGTGTTCCTTTCAGTATTGGCAACTGATGACATAACCACTATCAGCGGCATAGCGACGGGGGGTGGGGGTATATCGGTATATATACCCCTCCAAAATCAGTCTACCTTACAAATTTTTACGTTGTTAACTTAGTAGCTTACTAACAGTTTTGTTCACATTTGGGACATTAACATGTTTTGATTTTGAAATTGGAATGACTAGTTAAAATTTATACCCCCCCCACCCAAATAAAATTGCTGGCTATACCCCTGACCATTATACCATCTTACCCTCCTAGTTTTGACATTGGCATGTTTGTATGGTTTACTGTTATGTAGAACGTACATTTTAATTAACTGGTATTTCATCTATTAGTTAGTTAGTGCAGTAGAATAAAATACATTAAACCGTTACACAGCCTAGTCATGTAGGCTAAGTTTAGAGATAGCTGCGGATTATTACACTCTGCATGAATTGCCCATGACCTCTGACAGTATGCTTACAACTGTGTTTTTGTTGGTGATTTATGTGCATTAAAAATAGCTGTGTCACATATATATCATGACATAACCACTATCAGGGGCGTAGCATAGTAGTTTGTAGGCAAAATCGAATTTAAAAAAAAACTAAAATAACATCTGCGTGTCCTGGATGCAGTAGTTCCTGTCCTACAGTGAGCTAGTTTCTTAATGCAAGTATGTATGGACATATGGTCCGCAAAAATTCTCCAATATTATTAATAATTATGTGGTTTTAACTTTGGGGTGCCAGTTAACCCACGTTGACTCATGTAATGGCTATAAATAAATTGTTGTTGTTGTTGTAAATGTCAGAGAATTCAGCTGCTGATGTAGCATGTTGTGGTTGTTGAAGGTACAGACGGAACATGACGATGAGTTTCAGGTATGTGTTCGACTGTTTCACGTTCTCGTTGTCGTGAGTGTTAATTTGTCATCACAGTCTCGCGTTGTATCTTTAGCTGCTTGTGTAGCGCAAGTGTCTGTGCAGGTACTCCACAGTGTTCTTGCGGATTATGGTTCCGCTGACTGTGACGCCTATTACAACTCGTCAGTGGTTCCAAGTAAATCTTGAGATCATTATAGAACACTAACAGGAAGTCACATTCTGCCAGTAAAACGCAGCCGTCATATTGTGCTGCTTCAGTGACCAGAAGTGCCAAAATTGCCTTTAGCACATCCTGACTTCGGCACTCAATATATCTGGCTTCTTACATGCATTTGGATCATTTTTAGTTCCCGTTGATCTACTTTTGATCAGCTTCTTATGTATTGTCCACTAGTAATCTGTGCAGCCGATAACAGGCTTGCCAGTTGTGACAATGAAGTCATCCTATTGCATGTACAAGTTTGTCCGGTGTAAATGGTACTGGCATGGAGAACTGGCATAACAATAGACAGAAATGTCCCTACCTTCGCGAGTTTGTTATTGTTTTGTGATGTTCGGTGAGCGAGTGCGATGGCTGGTGTCAGGAACGGCATCGGGATTCGGGACACTAAAAATTTTGCGCCAGTCTTCCCTCAGCTTCAGATGGGAAACTGTCTGACCCACTTTCACCGGGAAATAGCTGTGGGACTGGTGAAGGTGCATGTGTGTGTCCATCATTTGTCAGTTGTTTAGTGCATCGATGCTTCAGGTGCCAGGTGATCAGTACCATGTTTCTTCCATTTGCACAAGTTTCATTTAGGTCCGGTTTTTTCACAGCAAAATTACTCTCCCGTTAATTAAATCCGGCAGATAATGATCAATTTACTCAGATGTCGTTTTTCCACCGGCAGTTCATCAATTAAATCGTCCGTTTATGCCTTCTGAATACTGCTTTGCGCATGTTATATATGTGGTTTGCTTCATATAATCAGTGATGTTATCATAGCTGTTAGTATAATTAAATTATTAATTTTACCCACTGTGGACCGAAGGTACATAACCGGACATTGAACGTCCGCCCAACCATATGTTGGTCTGTGTGTCCGTCTGTCCAGTGCATTGTGGCAAAACGGCTGATTGGATATGGATGTCGTTTGGGATGGTAAGGTCAGATGGGTCCAGGGATGAGGCAGGTAGTTGGGTTTTGGGATCGGTCCATGGGAGGGAGTAATTTTGGGGGCAAATGTGGGGCGCCCCACTGTAACCAGTAGGGAGTTAGATGCCTGTTCCCAAATTACTTTGGGCAATCTTGTCTGATTTTTCCAGTGAGATTGGACATGTCTGAAAATTGGTGTAAGATTTTGGTCGTAGCAAAAGATATTATGCATGTAGTAATCTGCAGTCATTGAGTTGTATTAACTGTGAAGAGATTTTGGTAACACCGACCAAGTTTTCGTAATTCAGTCATGAAATAAATAAGCAAATAACTCCGTGGCTGTTGTATTTTTCTGTCACAGTCCTGTGCTACAGACAGCAAGCAAACAGCAGTGATGAGTAATAATGCCGAGTGACATGTGATGAACTGATATGACTGTGAGCACAGATTGCTCATACAGCCGACGATGACATACCTGATTCATCAGCCGTCCACATAGAGACACAGCCGCTCGAGGAACCCACAGCTTATGAGCCAGAGCCGGAGCCACAGCATAGTGCAGTAGTGGTGGGTTGACTAGGTGCCGTGATGGTTACTAATACCTGACTACACTGTGCATATCTCGTGCACCTGCAACTAACAGCTTCATGTTATAATGCTGTCGTTTTGAGCTCGTTGTGTTGTGTTCACTAACGCACGGTTGCTAAAATCCTTCATATGCTGTGTACAAAATCTAACCAATTCCACTCTCTCGGGGGACTAATAGTTTCTTCCCGGTTCTGCTCTTGTTCGAGGGAGCAATTTTTGGAGCATGTGGCACGAATGGATTCCAAGAACGACCAAGTCATGCTTCAACAACCGTCTCACAGGAGAAGACCTCGAGAGCGACCACGCAGCACCTGGCTGAGACGGATTGATGCTGATGTAAAATCAGCCAGCACTGGTATCAATTCAGCATGGAGGAAGGCCAACGACCACATTCTGGCGAATGTGTCAGCTCTACAGTATGGGCATGCCACTGAAACAGAAGAACAAACAGCATATATTGCACACTATTGCACTCTTTTTTTCAGTGCACGTTTCAAACTTACGTCGATTAGTACACGTTTAATTAACTCTGCCTGTATCAACGATGATTCCCCCAAATAGATGGCTATGGTGGGTTAACTGGTCTACTACACAGACTACATACACTCGTGAGAGTCTGGTACTTTGACATAGAACCAAGTAACGTCATTGTAGCAGAAACACAGAGATGGCTGTGTCGTTGCTAAATGCTAATGAAGATTACTCTATATGAGTTCCGTTCACAGTATGCCAGAATTACCAAGATTGTAAGCATATTAGCCAACTGGTCCCAGTCGTCTGCCAGTTTTTTTTTTCTAATTAAGTGTGGAATAATGAATGAAGATGGAGGACATGACATGGACCGATGTCCTACTCGTGTATATGTGTGGAAGTCTGTGACTAATATTTGTTTGCTGGCTGATGACTCGGTAGCGTGGGAAACTAAAACAGTTGCGAGTTTATTACTGCTACGTATCTGTGCTAACAGCTAATCATCTTTGTTGTTGCACTCGCCTAGTTTGCACTTCTGCACACTAACTGGTGGCGGCTGATTATCCTTGCAGGCAGTAGCCAAGGCATGGAAGGGTTCATCAGTTCCGTCTGTAACTGTGTATGCATGTATCTGTCTGTCTGCACTCTAAAAGGAAAATGACTTAACTGTCAACAATGACTAACTGTCAATACCAATTCTGAAGACAATACAGAAGATATACTCTATGGCAGGCTGTTGGAATCACAAAGTTATGGTTGGAATGCATTGACCCTCGAGTCAAAAAGTTGAATGTACAGGTCACATGGTTATCAGTTGTGCAACCAGCATAGGTCTGACATTCGGTACAACTGCACTGTTTTCTAGTTTTCACTGAACATTGTTTTCATGAACTGTTCTTTGCCATTTCTGACAATTTTGCGCATTAATCATTTGTTGAAAAAGCAATACGAGTTGATGTAGTCTGTTTGCATGCTTACCTACTTTTTCCGTTTTTCATGCTATTTTTTCCTTTTTATTTACTTACGTAATTTTTCTTATCTGAGAATAGAATAGATCCGGTATGTTGCTACAGGTGTCTTTGTGGTTGTTTAGGTTTCAAATTCTGATCCCAATTTACCGCGCATTGCAGTCACAGTGCATGCGGGCACGAGGGGAGGGATCATCACCGGGAAGAGTGTAGGGATCATCTCGCGCTATGCTAGCCTCTGCTAGGCCCTCTTGTTATTGTTTTCCCAGTGCTCGCCAAGAAATTGGCTGGGAAGTGTCTCCGAAATGACCTATTTCGTGTCGAGTGGGTCACTAAACCTTAATTAATCTTAGAGCAAGTCACATAAGTAGTTGGCCATCTTACATTGCCTGGTTTAGGATTTTGCTGCTTAAAATCATCGTAAACATTTTGTAGATCATGCATCGACAGTGCAATGGCATTATGTTAGCACTGACAGTGACAGTAACATATGTGATGTGTATAATGCAACATTGTACGAGTTCTGCAGAGGTGTCAAGGAATTTCTCTTTTTGCAATGCTGGCAGAGTAGTCAGCCCGAATGTCACATTTTGTTCAAAGTTCAGCAGTAGACCATTCTTCATTACCGTAGTAACTGCTGTGTAGTTTGGCACGTTTCCAGCATTTAGATGCTGTAGTAAATGTGCATCCTGTTTTGTCCAGTCACAATAAAGACCAGAAAGAATTAGTGATGGCCAAAATAAGAATGCTACGAAAATTGATTTGAAAAAATATCTGGCTGCTGTCATCGCAGTACTTATGATGACAGTTGGAGTAACAGTTTTGGCTTGGTTTCATCTTTTGCCGAAATGTTATTTTACTACATGACGTAGAAATTTGTATGTCAGTTCTTCCAAATTTTGTAAAAATTCCAGAGGATGGTAATTTTAATTACTGATAAGTGCTCCAGCGATATTACATGGTAGTATTTTGCTGTTGAATTTAGGAGAATGTGTCAGTTGCCCCACCGCCAGCACAGCCTGTTGCCGCACCTCGCCACGTGGACAGTCCAGCAAGTGCTCCAGTCAGTGTGAGTGGTCCATCTGCTACTGCTCGCAACACGGTCACTGTCGGTGGCATCGAGTTTGCCGGGTCGGCAAAGGAAGCGCGCGAGAGAATGAAGAAAAAGTCCAACGTAAAACAGGATCCCAGCCTGTCACTGCGAGACAAATATGAGCTGCTACAGAAACTGTGAGGAAGACAACACCACCGACTCACGCAGACATGTAGACACTTTGCTATTGCCATGTCACTCACGCTTTGCGTCACAGTTCTGCATTGTTACTTGTCGTTGCTGTGTTATGTTTATGGAATTCTGCCGTTGTTGCCAAAGTGCATAACTGCGACAAATCTTTCATCGCATGAGAAACGTGTTTTTCTGGCAGTTGCTAATTATCAGTAGCAGTGTAATCAAGTTCTGTCTTTTTTACTGAGTATTTTTTGACAAAATGCTGCTTAACTATATATCATATCAACGTAATAATGCATATCTGCTTTTTGTATTGCTATGTTATTTGTAAATTTGCTTACGATGTTAATTAATACAGTATCATACTAGCAGAAAAGTGATCATCTCATTTTTGTTAATGAATTATAGGATGAAAGACATATTGTCATCATAAGATGTTGACATTCTTTTACTTAATTCTACCAAAGATCTTTGTAAGATCTTTGATGTACTGTAGAGTCAGTGTTTTCAAATCTCTTGTCAAGTTTGATTTCATTTGCTTTTCACTGTTCATTTTTCTCCAGGTCTCTAGTGCATTATTGGCTGATTAGCTGTGTCGGCTCACTCGTCTATGTGAGGATGGTTGCCAGGATCCAAAGTGGTGCAATATGGTTGGAGTGAGTGCATCTTTCTAACAGCTGCATACCATTCAGTCGGTGCATTACCTATGTAACTGGTGCATGTATAAGGTCCGGTTTTTCCACAGCAAATTAATCGACGAACTGCCGGTGGAAAAACGACATCTGAGTAAATCGATCATTATCTGTCGGATTTAATTTACGGGAGATTAATTTGCTGTGGAAAAACCGGACCTAAATCATGCTCATTAGTTGCTGGAATCCTTGATAACTGAAATGGGAAAGCATCAGGAAACAAGAATGAAGTCATAAACTTATTGTATACTAGTCTTTAAAAAATGCACTTTTGAATCTCCAGTCACTGCCAGATTTAGAAGTGTTATTCAGACTGGCCAAAAATGGCCTGAAGATTTAGGAATCAGGCTTTCTGAAAAGCAATTAATTCACCCACAGAAGGCATTTCTAAACAGAAAATGAAGTAAGGAACTATGGGCCAACAGGGTCAAACAGGCCCCCACATTTAAAAATTGGTGCTGACTCCTTTTCTACTTCAGGCATAACCAGAAAATATAAATGCTACCGTTAAATGCCAATAATTATCATTGTGTGCACATACAATGTATGCCAGATAAACACTAAAGTAAACCAGTTATGTAAAGATGGCTAATGAGATGTACAGCTGTTGCAAAAAAATGAACTGCACTGCACAATCACATGTTTGTGCTAGCTGCACCAAACTGGGTTATTTCAAGTGTAACGTTTGTCAGGACAGTGCAGGTTATTTGCATGGTGAATATCAGGTGTTAACTACTAGTATATTATCAGGCATATGCAAATGTGTGTATTGTGATTTGTGAAACATTTTCAATAACAAAAGTTGCTGCAAGCAGTGTATTTTCTGCATAATAAAGTAAGGTGAATTTTGGTAAATCTATATCTCAACAACATTACACACTATCCTACATTCTGTAATGTCATTATTATGCTTTTACTTGCACAATTCTACCAACAGTTAAAAAATGTCTGACTTCATTAGTATGTGCTCAATAGCAGAGGTAACAGTCTTTACATACAACTAATTAGTGATGCTACTAATACCTGTACAATTATTAAATTCAAATAAATATAACAGATAAACAGAAACGATAATTATCGGTTCAGTTTGCCAAACTGGTCATGAAGGCTGATTCATTACAGCTGTTTGCTGCCTGTACACCAACCATCATTGTAACTCAGCTGGGAGTGCACTGTATTGAAGTACTGCGTTTTCTAGGTTCAAGTACCGGCAGTGTGAAATTTTTTTCTACTTGATAGTCACGCGGCATCAAGTATTTTAGCCCGCCCGGCATGCCTGCCTGGCGGGCTATAGATTTTGCCAATGTTTTTTTTATTTTAAATTTTTTTAGTGGTCGACCTCAGAGCAACAAGTTCTCAGGAACTACTGAGCAGATCTTCACCAACTCTTCAGGGATTGGTACAGCTATGTAAGGACTTGATAAATTTTGCATTTGGCATTCGCTCAAGGGACATTGCCATGGCAACCAACGAAAGTTGGAAAATCCGCATTTTCATGGAAAAATTTCCTTTGTAATGCTGCCATTCCAAAACGTATTGGAATATAGGAACGGCAATGGGCAGCTTACAAGCGCATTGAATGTGGCAACATCGTGCACAACTTTTGTGAGAAATGTTTGCTTATTTTTGTACTTTTGTGAAAAAAATTGCCGCACATTTCTAGTTTTTCTATATTATAACTTGTGTAAGACTTACAACATGACACTATTTCAGTGAAAAAACATTTCCATACAGTATTTCATATTTATTGTACAGACGGATGGTCGGCGCACTGAACCTGCAACTGTCCGATAGGTTCAGTGCCACACTGAACCTAAAGTATGCTAACAGAATATATTAAATCTTCAATCTCGTAACAAAAATAGTTCAAAACAGGGTTACAAAAAGTTAAAATTATCAATATCTAGTAAATAGAATAAGCATGCATCAAGGTGTCTATCATTCTGCCTTATGTCGTTTGCCACGCGGCAATGGAATGTCTTCTACACGTCTCGGAAAATTCTCTTTGCTGGTATCATTTGCACGCTTGTCAGTTGACTGACAACAATATGCCACCACGATCATCCACAACATAGACACTCCCGACACAATTAGTGGAGCGAGGACGCCAACAGTTATTGGTGCCGTTTTGTAGACAAACGCTTCGGAGAGGAAATGAACGAAAGCGACGACAAAGGACAACAGAGTGAGGTTAAACAGCGCGCGATTCGTTATGAGAATGGCACAGGAAAGTCGCAGTAAAGCAGACATAAGCGTCCATAAGCCGAACAGTCGTGCAGCCAAGTCATTTGCCTTCTCCGGAGATCCCGTGTACAGACGGTTTTTCAGGAACGAGTGATCAACATAGCACGATACCGTGTTACCCAGAGCCATCAGGCCAACCACAAAGATCCAACCTTGAAGTGACCGCATCATGTTGTCTTTTGTTATAAGCATTTTGTATTTAGCAACTTTATTTCACTGCTCTATTAATGAAAAAAAAACAAATTTGTATTGTACTTGTAAACAAATATTTGACAACAAAGAACATTTATTATTATTGCAGGTGTCAACAGTGAAGCTTCAAATATCAGTAATTGAAATCCGATACTATATAGAATACGATATGCCATACTTATGGTACGCTCGAAACTAACATAGTCAGCGTAATCTACCGCATTGTACGGGGTCCAGGAAAAGATCAGCCTGGCTTCGAATAAAACAAGAGGGCCTAGCAGTGGCTAGCATAGAGCGAGATGACCCATCCCCTCTTCCTGGCATGCACCGTGACCACAATGCACTTCCGTCACAGACAGACGGACAGACAGACGGACACTAACATCGTAGCATATGCGCGCGCGAGATATATATTATATTACATCTCGCGCTAAAAACTATAAAAGCTATAAAACTCTCACTTCTCGAGTCGAGCTGTCGTCTCTAGCTCTTGTGTCACAGATCCCGGTGACAAGAATTTAACGGCGCTTTCACACAAATTTATAATATTTTATACAAACATTGATATTACGCCTTAGAGAGTTTGACATATATACAGTTGCAAAAAAACACCAAAAAACATGCAATACAGATTCAATATATCTGCATGCTTAACGACCTAGCTAATAGGCCTACTCACTGTTCAGCCTCTGGCTTAATGCACTGTAAAATGTAAAGTGGTAGATCTGTCTAGCTATAAATCTTTCGTGCGGCGCTATAGGCTACTGTGCAATTAAAACAAAAAGTCCGGTTATAATTTTCGTTAACTAGAAGCCACCATTTTTTTAGTTTCAGTTCCAGTTTCTAAAAATAAAATATCACCGCTATTATGCATTAATTATTTGCTAATTAGGCCTATCACATATTGCATCGGCTACACAAACTGATTCTGAACTCATCACTAAAGTGTGCATTGTCTGGAATGGGGTGGACAATGTCGACCTCTCTTTGGCTGCAGGATGGCGTTCCTCGTATTGAAGATCAGACGAGCTTTAAGACAGTAAGGCAGAAAGTAGGGTGAAGTAAGGAAGCTACTGTACGTAGAAAATCACTGCATGCATGCTTACGCTTGCCACTCCCTATACAGTGATTCCAAATCTGCTAGGCCTACTACTTGCCGAACATCTTCTGATACAATTTACGCGCCTACTGCAAGCAGCCCACGGGCAGTTCTCTAAACGGTTAACGCCGCTCAAAATTCGTCAAAGCATGCGATGTCGGAAGAAAGTTTCCGATTTGACGGGGTGATCTCTGCCTTCTCGCCACAGCCACCATGTCGACTGCGCCTACTGTCCACCCCAGTAGCCTACTATATATATACACGCTGGTCAGCTCGTGGTCAGTCAGCGGTCATCGTTGCAGTCGTCCTCCGGCGGCCTGTAGTGCTCCTCCGACTCGGTGGCGTAGTCGTCGAAGAAGCTGAGCAGGTAGGCGAACGTCGGCCTGTTGACCGGGTTCGAGTCCCAGCACTTCAGCATGATCTCGTACATCTTGGGCGGACAGTCGAGGTTCCGGCCGGCCGGACGAGGCATCCGATATCCGGTGTTCACACGCTCCAGCGTTGTTGCACCGTCCATACCTACACACACATGCACACGAACTTCAATATCATATCAACTCGCGACATACAGCCAAAAACTAACCCTAACCCTAGCCCTAACCATTCCAGAGTACGCCCTACTAACCCTACACGAGCCACGAAATAAAGCATTGTGCAAACCGGCGACGTCGCCAGCCAGTTGATAGGCTTCTCTGTTGAAGGCCCTTTCGCTATGTGCAGCGATGGCTATACAGATAGATAGGGCCTACCCGGTATGTCGCCAGTTTGTAGGTGAAAATCCTCAAACATGTCGCCATTTGATGTATGAGATTCATCTTAACATGCACAGACCGTCAGCATTTTACATGAGACTTTGGAATGAAACAGCATTTGGAAAACAAGTGTTTTATACTTTAATAAACATTTTAATAAACTTAAAAAACATACAGTAACACGCATTCGATATTAATCTAGCTATTAAAAAACTTTCTGTTAAGTTCTTTCACACATAATAGGCACCACACGGCGCCAGCAGTCGCCGCTTTCATACCAGCGCGCGGCGCCGTACCGTGCCGTGCCGGATCCGGTGTGAATGAACCTTTAGTCTGCTGTAGTATAGTATTTGGTTGGATAGGCCTAAAAGTAGGCAGACTGTCGTACCCGGGTACGGCGTGCGTCCGTAGGTGACAATCTCGTATAGCAGAACGCCGTACGACCAGACGTCCGACTTGACGCTGAACTTGTGCTCGTAGGCAGCCTCCGGAGCCGTCCACTTGATTGGAAACTTGGTCTCTGCATCCGGCAGTAGCATAATATACAGCATCACCAATTCTAGATGCGAGCTATATTGCTGCAGATGTGGCGTGGTCTGTCTGTCTGGCTGTCCATGAGTCAGTGTGAGTGTGTGAGTGAGTATAGTTTCTTAACGGCACATCAGCTATATATAGGCTATTCAGTGCCATGAAGAGGTAGAGAGTGAATAGAGTAAATCGATGACAATAAAATCAAATGATAATCTGTCTGTCCGTCTCACTGCGTTCGTCATGACTTCAAGCCCTGCAAAAACGGCTGAACTGGTACGCACAAAAAAAGTTAAAAATGTTAGACGTAATTAAATGATAAAATTTAGGGAAAAACAGTCAAGAATAAAAACATATATTTCATTCAGAATTTTAAGAAAAAAAACACTAAAACGTTTATTATACAACTACGATGATGATGATGATGATGATGATAATGACGATAATGATGATGATGAGAGCAAAGCTGCAGAGAGCTAAGCGGCACTATCTCCGACTGACTGACTGACCGCGGCTGGCGTCATAGATGTCGGCGTCCAGTATCCTCGCGAGACCGAAGTCGGCCACCTTGACCGTGTTGTGGTTGCCGACGAGGATGTTGGCCGCCCGCAGGTCGCGGTGGATGAAGTTCTTACCTTCCAGGTACGCCATTCCGTCGGCCACCTGCATTGACAATACCGGTAACTATAGAAACCCGAGCAGTTATACGACGTGCAGTCCCACGCCGCCAGCAGCAGCAGCAGCTCACGGCCGCAGCAGGGGGGGGGGGAGGACATCCAACAGTAACCGTGTGCATCCGTGACGGTTTTCGTAACTGTGTGACCTTTACCTTTGACCTTTTGATCACAGGGTCAATGCATGCCGAGGCTAAGACCACGTGGTATTTGTATGCCAAGTTTGGTGTTTTATAGCTCAAGTGGTGTTTTTTTCAGAGTGCGGACATGCAGACACACGAATGCCACTAATCACCGTACCCACGCATCTGCTATAGTGCTGGTCGGCGTATAGGTAATTAACAGCCACCATGGCACTTGTCGTGGGTTAGAGCAGCAGCAATGACGCATGCGTTAAAGCGACCCACTTTGCCGTGGCTGCTGCACAGTTCACAGCGCTCTAGGTCCAGATGAAATGAGGTCAGACGAGATAAGATGAGTGAAATGAACGGTCCTTTACAGTCCAGTGCTGTTGTTTGCTAGTCTCAGCACTGACTCTATTGCGCTCCGAACTCTGTTTCAGTCTAAATGTACTTTTATTGTTAGTGTATCTTTATCTTTGAAGGGGTTATGTAAGGGTGGTTAACACCTCCCTTTAGTCGCCTGTAGTATATCTTATTATCTTATGCATTGTATGTGTATGCAATTTTAGCTGTACTGGATGTTACAAAATGTTCAAATAAATGAAATAAATGTCACGCAACACCGTTTCCTCTGAGCTATATCGATTTTTTATTCGTCGCCCGTTCGTAGTAGTATAAAAGCCACATTCCATGAAGCCGACACCGAAACCGAGATCCTTGCGAGGATCCTCGTGAGGATGTCGGTGTCGGTGTCGTGGAATGCGGCCTTCACGGGTCACTTACGTTAACTGCCTCAGAAACACCCTTACTAACTAACTGATGCACGATGATACACATCCAGAGACCGCGAAAGACAGACACAGATAGTCAGAGTGACGAATGCGGTTGGCGACTTATTGTCGTAGTGGTCGCGTCGTTCGTAGCATAATGAAGTTACTCAATACGTTGAGCCTTGTCAGTACTGAGATGGGTGACCGTCTTCGGGCGGGTATACCATTTCGGTATCTAACAAAGCCAACTAGGTCAACTCAGTCATGCATCCCTCCGGGGTTGCTAAACTGAGTACCAACTGTAATTGGCTGGGGTCGGGCCTACAGGCGGGAAGTCACCTCTGCTGGGTGGCAGGTAACACTGCGTGATCCCGTACGGAATGAGTACAGCAGGCGTCAATCGCTACTGGGGTTAGTTTAACTACGTCCGCTAGGGGGTGACACAGCTAGGCAGTGCGTTGATCGATCGGTCTTGTTTCACCACTATTCACCACGGGGTGTGACACTGCTACGCCGGGCGGGCTACACGCTATACGCTCTGCCACGCATTTCTAGGTCCGGTTTTTCCACAGCAAATTAATCTCCCGTTAATTTAATCCGGCATTAAATCCGGCAGATAATGATCAATTTACTCAGATGTCGAACTGCCGGCATCTGAGTAAATTGATCATTATCTGCCGGATTTAATGCCGGATTAAATTAATGGGAGATTAATTTGCTGTGGAAAAACCGGACCCCATAGTTTCGTATACACGATTCGACCGCCGACAGGCCGATAGTGG
>Ga0209782_1000878_pt1 | contig 14452 bp, 11 predicted proteins | sample WorMetmaBAHAMAS1_FD_187390 | JGI IMG/M metagenome (GOLD analysis project Ga0209782, IMG submission 187390) | Marine gutless worms symbiont microbial communities from Max Planck institute for Marine Microbiology, Germany - Inanidrilus... | ecosystem: Host-associated > Annelida > Digestive system...
GTATGTTCTAGGGCACCCTTCACATTGCATCTTAATTTCGAAATTAAGTTCGAAATTTATGTAAATTAGTTCCTTTGTGAACAGTCAACTTTTGAAAGAAATAAATTTGAAAATTTTATTTCGCAATTTAGAATATGTTCTATTTTGCGAAATTTCGCAGAAGAAATTTCTCTTATGAACGCTGTGATTGGTCAGTCATCCAGTCATTCCAGTGTTTACAAACATCGAATGAAGCGTTGACAATATCGGCTATCGAATGTTTATTTCCATTGTGAAAGTGCTTACTTTCAAAAAAAAAATTCTAAATTTTTATTTTGAAATAAATATCTAATGTGAAAGGGGCCTTATGGCATCAATGCTCTTAAGGCAATGACGCTTTTCTGCTTTCTAAGAAAATAACTTTATGTAATGTGACAGTAACTCCTTGTGGGGTCAACTCAACTCAAGTGCCGATATATGAATACAGCATACACAATGTCAAAAATAAGATGCATAAAGGTTGTGAAAAATAGAGCTTAATTATATGGATTATGATCATAAATAACTTACATAATTAGCATATACCTTTAACAATTCTCAGCGTTTTGTCATCTCAGTGTTTTGCATAATGACAGACAATCATTACTGCTGCACCTTCTCAAGTGACAGCAGTCTTATATAATAAATGTTACCACAAGTCAATATTCAACAATTTTTCTGCAATGTCCTTAGGTCAAAATTTTGATATCTACTTACTTTTTGGCCTAGATCTCAATGGCAACAAGATATCATTTAGCACCTCCCATTTCATAATTTACTTCACTGATTTGCTCTGCTGGTATTCCCATTACCAAGGAGCCTGTCGGTCTTACCAGACTTGGTGGAAAGCAGCTTGATTGCTTAGACTCCTTAACACCGTGGCGTGACGGCAAACCCGTGACGTGGGATGTGACAGTAGTCAGCACCCTTGCTGACTCTTACTTGCATGCCACATCCCACTCTGCAGGTGGCACTGCTGGAACTGCTTCAGACAGAAAGGTCCTAAAGTACACAAGCATCACACCTGACATTTTCCAGCCAATCGCTTTCTGAACTTATGGGTCGTTATCCTTATTTGGTCTTGATTTTCTGTGCGAGGTCGGCCGTCGTTTAACAGTTTCTTCTAGTGACCTCCGTGAGATCTTTCTTGTTTCAGCGCCTTTCATTTTTCACTCAGCATTTCGATTCCATTCCGACTCTGGAATCTTTTATACCCTCTGATGAAGACCGGACCTCTAGCCACCTGTGATATATGATGTTAGCTTTCGTTTTTAACCACAGGGATCTTTACTACGTGGAGTCCAAAAAATTGATTCATTACAATTACATCGTTTTAAGTGCAAATTACAAAAATGCTCAAAATACAAAGTAAAGGATGGACTAACTGCATGCACTGAAACGGACATGGCATAAACAGCTAGCAATGTATGTAATCTTCCTTCACAGCAGTCGTATTTTCAATGTTCTACATAATCGCATATGTAAAAGTCTGAAATAATAAACACGTTCTGATGGCAAAATATATAAAAGTCCTATTGCTAGCAATTGCTGAACAGTCACTCCATAACAATGCTGCTGTCACTGCACGCCAGACTCAGCAGACATCATGTAATATAGAACTGCACCTTCTCCTTGCTAGTCTTACAGATGGGCTGACAACTCGATTGGTGTTGAAATTACAACATCAGACAGTATGAGATGTGTGACAGTGTAAATGTGAAATAAGAATACATTCAACTGACGCAGTGTTTTACCACACAGCAAACTGAATCACAAAAAAATCACTGTTATGCAGCGACATATACCATGGGCTTGGTGCTGAAGCCCATCCATGTATTACTAAAGTTTTTCAGTCATCCAATGGATCATTGTTTAGTTCACAATAAAAACGCTCTCAAATGCTGCAGTTTGTTGCTGCTACCCCAAACATAAATTTTCAATAAATAAGTCTTCAATGTCCATAACCAAAACCAATCAGTTCCACTCCAACAGAATCTATCCCCACTGGATTTCAGCAGCCCAAAGCCTGGATTTCAAGCTATGTCACTGCATCACTGAGAATCATCACCGGGATGAACAACAAACGACATACACGTCAAGGCATCGTCATCGTAATCGTCACAATCACCATACTGGCAGTACATGTATATGTGACATCCCTGCTGCCTCATGCAAACATTATCATCAGTCGCTGTACAATCATAAATGCCCCTTAAAGGGATTGATGGTCGGACCATTGACTGGACCTACAGACATCTAATCGTTAACATGATCAAATTGCCAATTCGACTGGCAGACTGACAGCTGCACTAGATGGCCTAGACAGACCAGCCCGGTAAGTAATCAGTCAAAATAGTTAATCTGACAACCGGATCAACCAATAAATCAACCAAAAATAAGATTTCTTCGAAATTTCGCTTGTTAAGGTTTAATTTACCCCAGGACATTAAACAGGTCATATCGGAGACACTCTTTGCAGCCAATCTCTTGGTTAGTACACTGTGTCTCAAAAAAGTATACCACCAAACCACCAGCAATAATTTAATGTTAGTTGCCCAATTCTAGTAATTTTTGGCTCAAGTACAGTGTATTACTCCAAAAATATGCGATCAAAAAGTGGTTTGTTTTCCAACCTCACCTGTTTAGTATACATACCTTACTTTGGGAAACTTTAGGAAGTGGAAGACCACAAAATTAGTGATAAAAGAACTACTTTTTGAGAATTAACAAGTTAATTACACTTTATTTGTCCATGATTCTTTTTTGCTGTGATGAGAAGCTCACACTAAGTGTTCAAAATGTTGTCCATCTGCACGCACGCATGCTGTCAAGTTGCTTTCTTTATTTGTTGATGGCTCAGTGGCTGCATCAATAAAGTTCTGCTGACTGTCAAATGTTAACAAGTCACTGCTTCAGATCACTGATGCAATAAAACTTACTCCTGTTCTTTCTAGGCTAGAAATTACATGAAAAAAAGTAAAATAAGCACAATAAAATTTTGCTGTTACAGTTTCACATTTAACTTCTAGCATTGGGATATCTGCAATTTGAGACAAAATTTATTATTTTTCGGGTTTTAAAGTTTCGCAAGGTAAAGTGTCAGTAAGTACACTAAACATGTGAGGTAGGAAATTAAAGCACCATTCAATGGCAAATTCACTCAGTAATATTTGTATCAAAAATTACTGGAAACTGACAATCACTATTGAAATTATCGTTGGCAGTTGGATGGTATTTTTTGACACACAGTGTATATAGCGCCAAAATCTAGAATGCATTAGAGGCCCAGGCACCCGCATGGGGATTTAACTTTTAGAAGTTATACAAGTGGGCACACTCACATTACCACACTCGTCAGAGATGACTTAAATTGTTCAGTCATCTTTCCCAAGCCGACTTAGCTGAAAAATACAACTGTGTACTATGAACACCTTGAGTCATCTACAAACTGAAGACAGCTGACCCTCGTCAAACCTGGCAGTGAAATACTGTAGCATCTCAACTCAAACTTTTACTCTCTGAAGCAGCAGCCACAGCCGCCAATTCTCTGCTGGAAGAATAATGCAGGAGAGTCAAGATATGTCCAAATGTTTGGCAGAATAGACTCATAACTTGGTAAACACACACACTCACAGTGGCGGTTCTGTGGCCAATGTTCACAAGTCTCTCCCATATCTGGCTGATTATAAATAGACAGCTGTAAATGCACGGCTACATCATTCACGCAAACAGGGCAGTAACACTCGTCATGTTTGGCCCGGGTCTGCAATCAAGGCCACCTCACTGTGCCTAACTGGAAATCCCAGCTATCACTGCAACAACGAACACACGGATGGCATGTCATAAAACGGTCAAAGTTCCTTTATACGCGGCAATGTGTTGCGTCAGACCTTACACCCACACAGAATACACGTACAAGCTTACCACTCACACAGTGGAATGACAACATTTCTCAACTGCCACAGTTCTGTCATTTATCTATGCTAGCAAACTACATCTCTATGTACAGCATGTAAACATTAACGACATCACTAGTTCCACTGTGCGGCGGGTACTACATGCAAGCATCACTAGCTATGACTTGAGCGGAGGCCAAGCTACAACGCTGTAATATTTCCTAGTCAACAAACGAAGACCGTCAGTATACAAATGTACAGTAGTCAACTTCAGCAGCCTCACATTCCACTCCAGTGTTTTTCAAGTTTTGAGTTGATTTGGTTGGTTCGACTGTTAAGGTTTTAAGGTTATGTTTTAATACAGCTTGCATGTTATGGAATATTTTCGCATTATACTGACAACTATAATTTTCTCCGTTTACTGCATCTTTCATGCGTTTAGATGCCTTCCTGTTTTAACAGCCGGGATGAGGTTAGTACCTGAGTGAAGTAAATGACAGGGCTTTACCATAAATACACCAATCAGTAGTGACTGTTTAGACTGACTGTCGAGTTGTTAGTTGGTGTTTAACATCCCTTTTCAGCACAAATATATGGCTATATCATGAACGAAGACTTCCTGGATATCATTTTTAATTATCAATAATTTTGATTTTGTCAACTGGAAAAACACTGGGTGACGCAGAGCAAAGATGTCTAACAGCAATGTACTAGACTACAGCAAGCAGGCAAGCAAGACTACTGGATACACTAACAGCTAAACGCTCAACTCAAACAAATGCCCAATATCAACGACTAACATCATCAACACATTAACTAAAGCCTTGTATCTTGTGCTACTTGAACTGAACTGACTTGAACCCATGGTGTATGAAACTACCAAATCCATAAAATAGTGGGAGAAAAAACTATGAACACCATTTTTCCATTTAACTTATTCAAATTCACATTTACACCGGTGCTCCATGCAAAAATTAATATTCATCTATATTCCTCATTTTATATCATCGATTTGGAATGTTCTTCTGTTTAGTACACATTTTAGCATCTGTTAAATGTATATCTAATGAGAAATTCATAAATTTAGTTACGCTGTATATGGAGTGAGTCAATGGGGTGGAAACAGCAACTCTTACTGTAAAACCAATTTTTCGTTTTCGCTGAAAATGGATACATTTTAATTTTTCCCGTTTGAGCAGAATGCAAAAAAGTAACTAAACACAAGAATGCTATACAGTTCAGTGGAGTTAGTGACTGTGCGATACAAAGGAGGACTACAGTGATACGAGACAAACTCCCATATGCATCCATTCCTAGAGTCACCCACTAAGGTAACAGTATTCTCTCAAATTCTTGAGATCAGCAATCTTCACTGAACAACAGTTAACTTTTTTTCTTTAACTTAAATAACTAAAGTGATCGAAGCAATAACTATACACACAACTTTTGTTGGCCAGCCGTACCAACAGTTAAGAACTGTAAGGCTTTGCTGGAGCAAAATTGTAACGTAAGTGTTCTTGCTGACACAACTAGCACATTCGGAACACATCAAAGTTCTCTTCAACAGTGTTACCTATACCATTTCCATACTGATGATAAACTTACATAATTTCTCACCATTACATTTCTGTCCAAGAAACGAGTAAACAATTAGCTAACCAATTAACTAACGTTCCACATGCGACTCAACAGAATCTCCTACATACTCGACAATGGACTCTTAACTGCTAGAAAAACAGACCGGACTAAAAAAACTCCGACCATACTTTCCTCGGTAGAAGCATAACTGTGAACCAAAGTACACTAAATGAAATAGCAATAGAAGAGCATCATATCTGCCAAACAGAAATTTTTGTGTTAGCCACGTTTCCATCCATTAGCTATTACTGAGCTCCTCAGTGCTGCAAAAACATGGCTGTTTACACAATCTGTTTTGCATCAGTCACCGCAACTATCACTCAACACAATTAATAGTACACTCCATCAGTAACCATGCACCATCTCAATATACGAACATCTGCATTACGATTAACGCCACAAAATTATGTCGGTGCTAATTTCACACCATCGCTGTATAGTCACATGCATAATATTTAATCACATTCAGATCACGAATGATAAAATTCAGTGGACTACAGCTAGGCGGACACGAAATGCCATAATGTACTGCTCTATCGGCCAATGACGGTGTCCTTGTCACGAGTGTGAATATACAGTCAGATACAAGGCAGTGTGACAGACGGACAGACAGACATATATACATACACACACAGGGATAGACTTGAACCACTGCGGCAATGAGACCAGACCCAAATTAAATCACATCAAATTTCTAGCAAACTGCATTTCTACACTAAGGGGATATTCGATTAACGAATCTGGATTCAGATACATAGTAAATCAAGATTCGGAGCCACTTGCCGAATCACACACAACAGTGACGTAAATATGACGCCACTGTTGTTTGCTTAAGTTTTTTTCAGTAATATTTTTGCACATTTTAATTATTCACAACTGAGATTCTGTTTGCCTGCAGCGGTTATTACTACAGACGTCTTTACTAAATCATTTATAATCGTTAACATTCATCGCCAACATCACGTCGCAAGTGAAAGGGGATTCAAGCAGGATTCACTGAATCCGAATCCAGATTCACTAGTAAAATGCACCTTTTTGGTGAATACAGATTCACTATGTATCCAAATCCGGATTCGTTAATCAAACAGGCCTATCCCCTTATGATGCTTTTCGACCAAATTCTGGTTTTAAAATGCTGTCCAGATGAAACTGGCAGCTAAAATTAAGGAAAATGTCGGCTAGTGGTAACTCTACCCCTGTTTATACGGATGGCAAATATCTCCACAGTTCAACTCTCACGGCATGACAGCATGGATCAGATACGTGGCAGTGCAGCAGATGTAGCCTGTTGGTGCTGAGGTGTAGGTCGGACGTCGTACAGCTCGTCGAGCGGCTTCACAAAGTGGTAGTCCTCGACGCTGCAGCGCTGGCACTTCACTCGACGACTGTACTCGCTGTAGTACTTCAGCGGCGGCGCGACGGCCGGGCCAGCGGCGGGCGAGGACGTCGTGCCGGGGCCACTCAAGACCGACTGACGACACTGCTTGCACTGCAGACGTGCGTCGCAGCACGGCGTCGCGGCAAACACGTCGTACGAGTACATTGTGCCAATGAGCAGCATCGCGCCGGACCACGGAGTACTGCAGCGTCTGCACCGCAGCGATATTGATGAACCATCCATGCATCTACATACGGCAGCCACACAGCACAAGACTGTGTACTGTGCAGGAGCGCTATACACCACATGACTATAATTCAGTTTGCACTGCGTAACTATTATACTACAATATGTAGTGTGATAAGATATGCACAACATAATACTAACTACTACTCATACACTGCAGAATTATAACCATTATTGCTATTACCAGTACAATTATTATTGTTGACAGAGTTAGTACAATCCACCAAAAAATTGGACCAGACCGATTCAGTAATTTCATGTTGCTAGACCGGCCAATTCAGTACCCGGTCCAGTTGTGATAAATGGCAATAAAATGTGCCACGTTTCCTGCAGCTGATGGTGATAATTGGATAACAGCGCAATCCTGCAGTAGTGATGGCATTGGCAAAGTCCATGTAGGTATTTATCAAATTCAACACGTAGAGCAACCACCCATGTTGATAACGACTAGCCAATTTTAAAGAAGACATGCTGCAAACACTAATTACTGATATTGTTGGACCAGTGCCGATACACAAAAACAGACCGGCACCGATTCAAGTGCAGTGGACCGGATGTGGTTCAGAATCAGTACCAATGTCTGTTCTAACTCTTTAGCTGTTGACAGTGATGACAGATATATGGCTGATAGGGAAGCACTGTAATATGAGCAAAAAGGCTGAACAAATCTTCAGAAACCCTCAGAGACCTAACGACATAACTAATGGAAACTTAACGACAGACTTAAAAGCGAATAAAAATCTTCAATTAATCTGATAAATTAAATGTTTCAGTACTACTGGGTAACTCTCTCCAACGAAACAAATTTCTCGACTTGTCCACTGGCAATAGCCAAAATATGAGATACTAATCAGCCATTATATGGCTCACGCCTGTAAGTAATAAAACTATAATACTCCGAAAGTATACTTTATGATTAGCTAATGGCACTGATTTAACTTAGATATTCTGGAAAATAAGGTCCAGAGCAAAAATTACAGCCTGGCTGCAAAGCTTTAGTTAATTCTAGGCATAAAGTTGTGGAAAAAACGATCCCACTATTCCAACAGTTTTCCTGAATATGTTGTTTTCGTTAACATTCCCATGATCACTCTGAATTCCACACTTTTTCAGGTTTGCCTGGTGAGCAGTCATCACAAAAGTTAGTTAATGTCAGACCACTGAAAGGATGGTTCATAAATTACCTCATACAGACAGCATTCAAGTACAGAAGTCGATGTTCAAAGACAACTTGTAGGTCAGAGTTGTATCTCAGTGGAGAGAGAAAGAAAGAGCCGTCAACGAGCGGGTACTTGTCATAGATGTACAACGTAGTGTTACACAGGACACACGAAACCGACGTCACTTTCTGAGCACTCAGATTGGTTAGAAGGAAACATCGTGTCTCATCGTTGCCATGGGGACCATCATCCTCCGTCTTTATGTGATACGGATTCTACATACGGAGACAGAAACACGGCAACAAACATTCACACAACTGGACTCAATTCAACTCAACTGACCTGTTCATTTATTATCAGTAACAAACATCGTCATTACATTTCAGCCTTCTGTCACTGCTAGTCCAGAAAATTACTTTCCAACTTCTTCTCAATCATTATCTACAATGTTAAAAGCTTTCTAACAGCATTTATATGTATTGCTTCCCATTTCATGACCAGCCAGTCACAAATGCTTTTTGAAGCATTTTCATTTAAAGTAAAGACCTACATACCCATAGCGGAGTTTTGGCAGCATGCTTGTCTCTTTTTTTGGCCTTTAGCTTGTACATGGATAAACCACTCAAGTCTGTGGCACATGGTCAGTGTCAAACCAGTAAGCTGTAGGGCATCACTACTCTCTGCGACCCGTAACAAATTATAACTTGGTCCACATGGTGTAAACAACTTGTCAAACACTACTACTTAACAGCGGAATAGTCAGGAGTCGAATGCACAATTTTCACGAATCACAACTTGCACGTTTAATGGCCTAACCATTACACCCAGAGGCCACACAACTAACCATGTGGCGAATGACAATACTCCATTTCATCTAGCTGCCTGCAGACCAAGCTGAAGCGTGGTCAGCTCACGGCTTCACTCAGCAACTTCAGTGTTAACAACAACAACATTCACCATCATCAGCCGCGACACACGCTCACCTGTAAGTGACGAGGTAATGCTCCGAATGCAGCAAGGTCCGTGCGATGTCTGAAGATATTTCCCGCGGCAGCCTGCTCCGCGTCGGCGAAGAACTCAAACTTATTCTTCTTCGTCTGTGGCATGAAGTGTCCACTCGGCGTGCACGGAGTCGTGCCGGCAGAGCTCGGAGGGCTGGAGCTCGAGCCGGTACTCGACATACTCAACCTGTGCGTCCTCTGTGAGCGCAGCACGCCGTTCACTGGCGCTGTAGTGCTGGCGTTCATCGCAGACATTACCGACGACGTTGTGATGGTCGAAGAACCGCCAGACATCAGACGGTCTCGCTTGCGCTGTTTACGCTGCTTGCGATCCTCATCCTTCTTTGCTACACCAGGCTGGTAAGTCAGATCCTGCCACAGAACGTATCGCTATCACCATCACAATCTTCACCAGAGCCATCGCAAACCGATCGATGCAACAACCATGACTACCACTAGTAGCAGTAGTAGTAGCAGTTATGAACTACTAATATCACTGTTACAAAATTCAGCGCTGTGATGATTCTGGCTTTTTAAGCTATGATCGATTTTTCATAAAAACTGACGGTTCTTGATCTTGAACTCAAAACTGTGCACAGCACTAACAAAATTATTTTTAGCTGCCGCATTTCCCCTAGTCAAGGTCTTATCTTCATCATCTTCATATTCAAACTTCACCAGTTGCTAAGAGATATTTTACATGTCAGTTGCATAGTTGCTGTTCTTAAAACCAAATGTTCGGTTACGGGGATGCAACTGTAAACAGTGACTTCAGGAATCACAAATTTGACGCTAACAATGTACCTCTTCATGCTCTCACATGCCATGACTATTAGCACATAAGTTTCAACTAACAACCATACATAAATGTTGACAACTCCACAAAACTGACTGCACTCATTTTTCCAGCCCATCTCTCGGCTAGTACTGAGGAAAGTAATAAAGGTAAAGAAGTGTATAGCAGTTTGTGCTACAGCACCGCACCGCCACGGGAGCCTGCATGCCATATGGAATCGCACAGAGTTACCTGCCACCTGGCAAAGCCAGCACTCCCATCAATTACCCTGGCCGTGACCGGCTAGTACTCGATTAATCCACCAATAAGGATGAAAGACGAAATAGACCTAAGCCAACGCAGGCAAACGACTTGCCCAGAGTCGTTACTGAAGTATCAGCTGGTTAAGCTAGCCTTCTGCCCCACTAGGCACAGTAGGTGCCACAGCCGCTACGCAGTGACCAGCTTCAGCGGGATTCAAACCCTTATCTACCAAACACGAGTCGAATGCGCTATCCACTTGGCCACTGACGCCCTGCTTGTAGATGGGCAGAATAAATGATGATGTTGAATACATAATCCGTTCGTGAAAAAAGGCTAAATACTGGTAATACAAATCAAAGGAATTGTAATCAACCTGTCGCAGATGTCCGCGACCACACTTGCAGTCGCACGCTTTAAACGCCAAGTCGTAGCCTTTCTTTGTCCACAGATTCTGAACGCGCTGTTTCTCACTCCAGCTGCGTGCCCGGCCACTTGATCGCAAGTACGCCAGCACCTTGGACTCCCACTCGCGGAAACACTCGCCATGCATCCACGTGCCTTGATTACATGCCTCGTTGTTACAGTACACCTGCAACATCAGGATAACCAGTGTAGAAAAGGTAAAGGTAATGTCTTCCCATACTCGTTTCCGAGTGCTGGGCCCGGAGCTGATCCTGGTGTACAGGCAGTCAGCCCGCAGGTGACTAAGCCATCCACCAAGCGGCAGGCTGCCATTACTTTCCACCAGGCATGCGGTTACCTACCCAGCAGAATAGTGTTACCACCCATCAGCCGATACCAAATTATACTGCTTGGTGACAGAGGCACATGCTGTGAGCAGCCTACCAAAGGCTGTTACCTGGAAACGGACCAGTCGATATTCAAACCTGCGACCTTTTGGGTCGTAAGCGAACACTCTACCATTACGCCACACAGGCCACAACCAGTGTACCAAACAAATATTACCAGAGATGCTTTATTATATCATTTATTACCATTTATGCAGGGTGGCCTTAGCAAGCCACCAGCCAGAATTTTCACCAGAAAATAATTATGCAAAATTCAAATAAATGCTGTTTATTATTACTACAATCAAAATACAGACCATTCATAAACAGCATGTGATGAGCGGACATATTATCGGGTCAGATCATTAACTCCAAAGGTCATAATGAGCATGTTTGTCAAGTCTAGCATTAAAAATATCCTATAGTATTATCAGTATCACTTTTATCTTAATACCTAAGGCCCTTCTGTACACATACTTTGTATCATTTCAACAACGCCAATCAATGTTCTAATTTCATCATTCTTTTCTACAGAGTGCTAGCATGCACCGACCTTTACAGCATCTCCAAGGTCACTCAGACAGATGGGATCACTGAGGTAATTAGGACAACCGGTGGGCAAACAGCAGTAGGCCACATCGTCGACGGCCAGCTGACAACCACCAGTGCCGGTGCTATCATCTGGACGTCGACAATTCCATGGCGGTGATGCCGACCAAACTCCGCCAGGCTCACAGTCCGTCTCATCAGACTGCTTCGGCAACACCGGCATTCTCTCTCGGTCTCCGACTCTGACACGCAGCAACAACAACACAGCAGACAAATGCTAACTACATTAATATAACAACATATGACAGTTACTGTCAGCAGACCAGCACAGGGTAAATAACTGGCCTATAGGCCCACATTCACCGGCTGGCTAGTTTCGCAGTTACAGAGTTAACTGAAGCATAGAGGGAGTTGTATACATCAGACATCAGCCGAATGATTTCTGTCTTGGATGCTGCCAGATCATATCACATCATGCACGATTCATTGTGCATTTTTCAGTCTATTGAACAGTGCTTTATTACGATGGTGCCATAGCTGGTAATGGATCCTGTGTAAACACTACTGGTGCGACCCACAAGCTTATAGTAGGTTACGAAGTCACTGATGGTGGTCTCAGAAAAAATGGACAGCACAGGTCTTGATGTTCACATAGCTGCAAAATTCTGCTTCTTCCATCTCCATATGGAGTGTTACTTCGGGCTGTTAATGATGATCGTACAAAACAGTTTTGGTATATAACCATCTTGACAGTTAAACAGCCAGTGCATAACGAAATAAACCATAAGCCACGGATAATTTACATGACGTTTGATCAAATGCAGTCATGCGGGATATCATATAAGGGGTGTGGAATGAAGCTAGTGTTTTGGGTATTTATCAACTTCGTTACCCCCCCCTCCCCAAATCCCTACATGCACGCATTTTACCCACATGCAGTTTACAGCCAAATTCGGGACACATGTTAAATACTAGCCAGTACTTAACACACTTGAAGTAGTTCGTCATTTTATGTGCATGTAACTGTTACCTGTTTTTACACTCCACATACCCCACCCTCATTTTATAAGACGAAATTAACGCTAACCCTACTAGGCCTATAACCACCAGTGCTATTCTACATCCTAGCCGTCAAATTCAATAACAAACCAACAGAAATCAAATCAGTCAAACGATACATGCATTTATACGGTAATATTCTAGCGTACGATCACGCTGAAATGTGAGCAGTCACCTCTTGTCGACGGCGTTGAGCAAAACTTGCCAGGCAGACGACGTCAAATCAACGAAAACACACCGATGGCGGCCTGGACGATCAGCACGAAAACAACCGCAGCAAATCTAGGCCAATCTCCAAACAGCCTACAATCGAAATGTGCCAAAGACTTCCGACGAATGCAACTAGCACGCTATCCAGCAACACTCGCGTAATTTATCTGACTGCTACAATTAACTGTTGACAAAAATGCCGTCGAATACAATACAAATAGCAAGCTACGAGCCTCTAAGCACGTTTACACTGCTCCCTGGGCTTCGAAAAATGGCCGCCGCGTTTGTTTATTTGGGTCACAGGTGGGCGGGGCTTGTTAATTATAGCTCGGCCGCTGAATGGCTGTTCATGACGTAATGCGTGTCACGTGGGTTATAAAGATCAGTCATCCTTAAAAAGAGGCCACGTACGAGGCCAGCACACCCAGCAGCGAGTCTGAGGACAGCAATAAGTAGGCCACGGCGTTTTGCCGCACGACGACATTGCAAAGCGCACAATTGACTGTAGTGTATTGTCGCCTGATTGGCAGTGACTGCCGTGCCTCACGATCATACGATGGAATTCTACTGTCAGATCATTAAGTACCGCAACTGCGATGCGCAGGACTTACACGATATCGCGCTGCGCCGCTCCACGGCCTCAGGGTCCAGCAGACGTTAGTCCAAAAATAAACCAATCTTCTTTGCCCTATAGTTCCAGTGTACTCTTGAAACCATTTACTGTTTTGCTGTCCAGCAATTTCCACTTGCACACTACTTGAATAAGAGACAACTCCATCTATATGGCCCCGCCTATTAGGCCCCCTACGTGCGGTATACCAAATAGCCTATACTTTGGTATACTCATCTCATAAATCATAGCTAGTAACTTCCCCAATTAACCTTTGTTCTGCTGACGCACGAGTACTGTGCCTATGTGTTGCATTATTGCACACAAAATACCTAAAAAAAATTATGGGATGGGGCACAGCCCCTCCCCAGACCCTATCCCCTCGGCATCTATGGCGCCTTAACTCCGCGTCTTCACAGCGTCAGTTGATTCTCAGGAAAATTATTAAAACTGTTAATTGGCCACCAGATATCAAGATTTTAAGGCAAAAATGCACAAAATCATTTCCCTACGTAGGCCCCTATACTTAATTAGCCAACGAACGATGCACCGAGCCATGCACTGAAGGCGCAGAGTTAAGGTGACGTAGATCAATCAATCAATCAATAGTCGTTTATTATAGGCATGACAAAATGCAGGCCAACAAAATAATAAAGTGAAAAAGTGATTAAAAGGACTAGTCCTAATAAGTGTTCTTATATAACATGCGTGTTAGGAAATTAGAGTCTGAAAGTTGCGTTAGATGTTCAGGTAACTGCCGAGGGGGATAGGGTCTGGGTGGGGCTGTGCCCCATCCCATAAATTTTTTTTAGGTATTTTGTGTGAAATAATGCATTTTGTGCATTTGCACACAGAAAAAC
>Ga0209782_1000879_pt1 | contig 14450 bp, 8 predicted proteins | sample WorMetmaBAHAMAS1_FD_187390 | JGI IMG/M metagenome (GOLD analysis project Ga0209782, IMG submission 187390) | Marine gutless worms symbiont microbial communities from Max Planck institute for Marine Microbiology, Germany - Inanidrilus... | ecosystem: Host-associated > Annelida > Digestive system >...
CGTGCTTTGTGTCCGAAAATGCGATAAATTACGCAGATAACTAAGAGTTGATGATGAATGTGAACGATATTTGGATGGAATTTAACGTAATGTAAGTAAAAAATACTGTTATATGCAACAAAATGAGAATTTAGTATACATAAATAACAGACAACGGTACGGTGTGAGGATCGTTAGCGGCTGAATGTTTTAGCTAGGTTACCGTCAGACCGGGAAGGTCTACACCCGCCGATCTGGTTCAGTCCAAATTCAGCCAGATCGGACCCCGATCAGTGTCAGAACTAGAATCGGTTCTAACTCTAACCTGTAGTGGTCCAGACTGTGCAGTTGCTATGTGGTCGGCTTTTAGTGAAACCTCATAACCTTTGCTCACGGTATGACAAGTTGACTGTGTGACAAGCTGACTGGCAGCCTTACAGTAATGTCATCTACACAGCATCTTGTAAGTAACTTTGATTCGTTGTAAGCTGCCTGTACTCATCAATGGACAATAATGTACCAGAACGTGTTTGCGGTTGCTGGCCAGTGCTGATTTTATCATGTTTTATGTTTACATTTTGGCCTATCTCACTGAAATGTAGCATTTTTCTGCTACAATATTAATAAACTTACTTATTTACTTACCATGCTGTCTGCCCTCAACCCCGCAGGGGATGCGTACGACGCTCCCCCCCCATATTCGGCTGGCGAGGGAAGTCCCTCCATATTCCCTACCCGTCGATGTTTGGCCGTCTCGATCTCGACGCCAAAGTCGGCACCCAGCGTTTTCATACTTCTTCCTGTAGTAAACGGAGGACACTAGAGGAGGGAACAGGAGTCAGTGGTAGCAACTGGCACATTTCGTTTAATGTGCTACAAATCCACTTTATTACTTGTTAAGAGACATCTAGAACAGTTTTATTGCGCCACTATATTTATTTTCATTCAGCAGAACATAATATAATTGTAATTATTTATCCGTAAACAAACACTTACACGCTCCGCCATTGTTGCGTAAATTAAAAGTAAAAAAGTATGTAAAAACCAAGGTAAAATCACTTTGCAGTTTGCAGCAATGAACGAACGAACGAACGACGGAAAGAGCATTCATTCGAAATCACTTAGGTAAAAAAGAAAGATCCAATAACTAATCAGATTCCAGACTTCTTTTGGCTTTACCGTATGTTTGCCTAGTATACAATAATTCTTCCTTACTGGGGAAACGCATATATTTAACATTATCTTGATCCCAGTAGTTAGGAGGCGGCTCCAGCTTTCCGGCCAATCTAACGGCGACGGTGTCTACCCACGCGAGCGATTGCAGTATCTGAACCTCCGCATACCAGGTTTCCACTCACTGTTGTCACTTCAGAAAATGTAGCATGGTTTTACCTTACTGGCAGGACCGTAGCCAGCTCTAAATCAGCGGGGGAGGCACCAGATTTCCACCGATGGGGGGGCACGAGGATCGAAGAACCGAAGGCGCGAAAATCGAGGAGGTTGGGGCATTGGGACTGGTGTCCCCTTCCCCAACCGAAGGGGCGATCCACGAGTAGAGATTGGGGGTATATGGCATATATGGCCGCTGGCGAGTGCAGAGCGCGAGCCTATAACTGAGGCAGGGCCCACCAGGGGCAGAGCCCCTTGTCAGGGGCGAATCCCCCTGAAGCTGAACACTTTTGTGTTGTCATATGCCTGAAATGGCGCAAAGCTACTACATGTATATTTATGAGCTGTTTTGTAGCAACTTCCAGCGCATCTATAACGCGGCAGCTGAGTTTTAATTTTTTTATCCATGGTTTGGGGGCATGGCCCTTGGCCCACCTTCAGTCCGCCCCTGACTAAGAGGTCTGGGGCGGACAGAAGGGGGTCCAAGAGGTCTGGTGGAGCGTCGTGAGCTCCCCCAGTTGGGTCCAGGGCAGAGCCCCGACCGCCAAAAGAGTTTTGGCACAGTTGAAGCCCAGAGAACAGTCTTAAAAAGCTAAAAAAATTTCGTAATAGACCACTGGATCGATTAGGGGGCATGGCCACTGGATAATCTCCTCCTCGAGCGGGGAGCACTCAGGTTTAGTGGGGGGCATAACTCCTTGGCTACAGGCCTGCTTTCTGGTCCTGTTCACACTGGTAGGGCCCAGACAAAGGGCTGCTAAATGGGTGCAGTCGTAAACTATTTGAGTTAAAGTTTAACGTCTCTCTCGACACTAAATAGGTCATATCGGAAATGCTGATCCCAGCCAATCTCTTGGCTAGTACTAAGAAAAACAAAATTAATGCCAAGAGAAACAAGAAGGCCTAGCAGTGGCTAGCAAAGCATGAGATGTTGTTGTTGTTTAGATTAACCTTCCCACCACAATGCGCGATAAATTGAAACCTAAATTAGCTATAATGCGACAATGCACTTCCGTCACAGACAGACAGGACGACACTGACATGGAAAGCATAAGAGCGAGATGTATATATTACATCTCGCGCTAAAAACCACGACAATGTAATAAACCTAGGTTAACACAAATCTACACCTTTACACTAAATGAACAAAATACAAATCATCGAGCACAAAAAACAAAAGTTAACCATGACACATTATAAGTTATAACCCATGTCTTTAGTTGCCTTCCATGACATCTGCCTGGAAACGGAGCAAGGCTATTCTCAACAGAAAAAAATAAAGACGTAAATAAGAAAGGAAAATATAAGCTAGAGAAAAAGGAAGTTTGGCAAGAAGCAAAAGGAAGCAAGGGAACTAACACACAAATAATCTATAATATAGCACCAAAATCTACAATGTTTTCTTGGGCACATAAAGCCCAGCATGTTCCTAGCAAAAATAGTGTGAACCTTAAAAGTTAAAATGAATATTACAGACTAACTAATAAATTACTATTGTTCCTAATTGACACAACAAACATCATTTAACATAGATCGAATATAAAGTGTCACTCAAGAATTAAGACGCTGTGCAATATTACATACTAGACACAATACCACAAAAGGTACACAGAGGTAACAAGACCCAGACACCGGTACCAGCTGTGTTGCCATGCCAAATGTGATTTAGGGCATTTTTGGTCACTGGAGCAGCATGATGATGGTTGCATTTTACTGGCAAGGTATGACATTTCTATGTTTTGCAAAAAATATATGCAAAAATTTCATGTAATGTACCGTAACATTAGGATGTTTATGGCTCCTTGCGACTGGTCCATAACAAATAGAATACGTGTCTTTTTTAATGTATGTCTATACGAGCATCCGCCGATCACAACGTGCAAAGCATCACACTAATAATAACAGTGGTTTCATAGTGAGCAATTTGTAAACAATGGCATCAGCAACAATGTCTGTAATGTGGTGAGCATCAGCACTCAATGATAAAAATAGTCGGTTCTATAGTGACATTTAGCAAGCTATTAAAATCCACAGAACCATAATGCCCAACAAGTTGGCAACAATGACAAGACTAAAAATAGTTTTTTGAAAAACATATAAAAAAACTTTATAGCACCTCTTTCTAGAATTTATCAGAGAAAAATTACACTGTAGCTAAACGAATTTCTGTTTAGCTACTGTGTACTTTCTTCTCCTACAAATTTAAAAAAAAAACAGAACTTTGTCAAAAATAAACAGCTAGCAAAACAATGCTCAACATTTCGTAATTCACGTTGATAAAACGCCAAAGATTATTCACAGAATAACTCACCAAGCTCGGAATAGCTATTACGAGCTTTATTCTGTGTTGATAAACTGGGCATTAGATTGCAGTTAATAATGAAGTTTCCAACATGGCAATATGTAAAGATCATAAAGTATCCAATATACCAATAATCACAGATCTGTCCGACAACAATGGGTACGATAGGAGTCATGAGTCTCACAGATCTCTGCATAAGTCGTTACTTTCGAGTTTCCTTTACTGTTTAACACTGATGGTTCAGTAACAGCAAGGCCTTAAAAACTGTGTGCCGCTATTCCCAAAAGGTTATCTTCCACAAAAAAATGGAAGAAGAAAGCGGAGAGAAAATTGCATTAGCCCATTAGCCATGCTCATCTGGAAAGTGGGCAATAAAATGGAGTTGAGGACAATAGACGATGACTGGCAATATCACAAAGCAACATAATTGCCGTTGCAATTATCAGTCTTCAAAAAGCATTCTAACAAGGTCCTTTTCTGCACAGTGAGCTTCTTCCAATTTCTTTCCCTAACACACCAACAAGAAGCATGTGAAAAATGTTGGGCCCATTCGCCACAGCGAGCCGCCACACGCCGCATTACCATTCTCCAGGTGTCGCTACTGTCGCGTCACACGCCGCCTGCGCATCGATGTCCACGACGACGACGACGCGTGACAGAGGGGACCACTATGGACCCATGGAATGGGCCCAATGAAACTATACATTAACTGTTCTATTACAGTTTAAAAAAGTCACTGCATCGTAATTCAAACCAACATCTCATAAGGCTGACATATGGTACATTGAAGCAAAACCTACGACTGTACCACTAGTCTGACTAGTTATCTCTAATTAGCAGAATCTTGACCAGGGCCATGACTACCACCTGTTTCCCAGCCTCATGTAACATAACATAAAATGCTGCAATGTAAAAATGTTTATGTTGTGCAAAAACACGTAAAAATTTCATGTAGGCCTAATGTACCATAACGTAAGATGCTTATAGCTCCTTACAGTTGTTCAATAACAAATACAATACGCATCTATTTTTATGTATGTTCGTAAGGGCACAGATCAATTACAACATGCGACGGTGAAAAATAGCATGCTGCCATGTCTCATCATGGTGTAATAGCAAAATGCACTTAAATAACAAAAATTCTTTGACATTGTGCTTTGAGCAACAGAAATAGCATCCACTCCAGCATTTAAAAACTATAATAAAACAATGTTTAATATTTTATAACATCTAACATCACTTATCAGTTCAAAACAGTTCAAGCTATCAATCTTGATGCAATTCGAGCCTTTGAATGACCATACATTTTCTCTCCGAAATTTAAACACTCCTTCTTTGGTATACTAGCACCAACAAGGTTTAATCATTATAAATGCTTAAGTAGAAAGATATCTTGTCACAGAGACAGACTTACACATTAAACAACACCTGTGATACTGGAACTTAGCACTGTAATTGATAATCAATACATGCATGCATACACACATGCATACATGCATGCACGCATGAACACACACGTGTACACATCTGCAACATTTCCTCTTCAGCTGTTTCTAAAATTTCTAAAATCGAAACGAATGAACGACATGGCTATACTGACTTTGCCCCACATCATCAGTGTGGGAACACAGCTGATGCCGAGCTTTGTTCGGAATATATTGGACTTATCTTTCCAGCTGCAAAAACATGCATCAGAGTATTGCATCAGCTTATATAATTTATTCACTACTGTATAATCATTTCACTGATAGCTATAACAGGGTTCCCACTCTTTTGGAAAAAAAAATCCAGGATTTTTCCAGTCCAATTTTAGAATTTTCCAGGTGCTTTCGGTCATAGTTCACAGCCGAAATATATAAAATATGAGACATTCGTCACTGACATTCACCATTCATTCCTTTGTAACACAAATTAACTTGTACGCGATACAGACATTACAGTCTCAAAACCAGCGTAAATCGACTTATCATACCAAAAATTCTAGGTCTAACATAAAATTCCCGGAGTTTTCCAGCTTATCCAGGTGAGTAGGAACCCTGTATAATTCTGCATCATGGCTTTTAACCAGTGCATTTTACAGCCCCTGTACAAGTGCCGTAGTACCAGTATTTACTCTGACAATGTATGGTAGTGATCTGTGCTGATAATGGCATTAGACAAGACTGCAAAACGTGTAGTATCCCTTCCCTCAGCAATCAAGAAAAAAGATGCCAGTGGATAACCTTCCCTGGTTGGCATCAGTGTCTCGAGTTCTATTCAATGCTTTAAAACCAACATGCCATTTACAAAGTGTCGTTAGTCACAATTTGTGACTCAGAGGTGCACATACAGAGTGTGCACAAGAGCATGTATGTTGCATCAGTACTGCTACTGGCTTGCCTGAATAATATACAACAGTGCAGTCAGTATTTCTAGTGAATGGGGTAATAAGTTGCATGCAGCTATACAGTTTAACTTACGAGGTATTCCAAACCACAACAAAAGATTTGAATATTACCAATGTATACAAAGTTTAGTAAAATAAACAAGTGTCATACTGTGATAATTAATATAAACATGGCTCACAATTCTCGGTTGCCAACTCCACAGCTGATGAACAGACTGGATTGTGGAGCAAACTGAAGACATTCCTCAACAACTGGATCAGCTGCCAACACAATCTAATTATGCATACTCTAATTCAACACACTTGAAAACACCATAAAAAGCAACATACTGTATAAAATAGAGATAGTAATCAATTGGCCATTAGCTACTGGTAATTCACACTGCCACCAAATTACATCTTCTAACACATGATGTTGAATACATCTACCCACACTCCCCACAGTCATTAAGAACACAACAGGTGAGATCAATTTCCGCTAAGTATAAGCTCTAAGACCAAACTTGGGTGTAAGTCGAAAGTTAAGACTGAATTTGACCTCATGATTGGTGATTTGGTCTAAGACCAGACTTGAGACCAACCTTTGGTCTAAGTCTAAAGGCTAAGACTGGAGTTAAGTCAACATTTCTGCTAAGATCAAAGCTAAGCTAAACTAAACAGACTCAACTTGGGAATTCCCTATGTTAAATGTGTATCTTTCAGTCTGAAACCATAGGGCTTAGCAACGGTCTTAGACTAAATGCAGGTCAAGTCTCAACAAAAGTCTGATGTTTAAGTTTCATTTACAACTATGCTGTTGTTGCTGACTTGTTTTTCATATTTTACCTGTCATTTTTACATCAGTAGTGACATCATGACAGTGTAATTAATAACTGCCATGGACCCAATGAACAGCATGCCAAATCAAACAAACAAGCAATCAATCCGTAAGCAGATGACAGGTTACTGAAAAATGCTGAGTCTTTGGTCTTAGCCTAAAGTCTGAACTGTACAATGGACTTAATGCATTATGCTAAGACTTTAGTCTAAGCCCTTTGTCTTAGCTTTTAGGTCCGGTTTTTCCACAGCAAATTAATCTCCCGTTAATTTAATCTGGCATTAAACACGGCAGATAATGATCAATTTACTCAGATGTCGTTTTTCCACCGGCAGTTTGTCAATTAAATCATCCGTATCTGCCGGATTTAATGCCGGATTAAATTAACGGGAGATTAATTTGCTGTGGAAAAACCGGACCTCAGACTCAGCAGAAATTGATTGAGTGACAACAGCACAATGTCTAAACCAAAAACAGTGGAGCTTTGTCCTACTGACATAATCAGATGCACATTTGATCATACTACATTAGATGTCTATGTCTGTCAACATTTCTCTTAATGAGAACAAGAGAGCCTAGCACTGGCTAGCATGGCGCGAGTTGATCCGCCTGCAGGCAGCACGGCGGCCGCAATGCGCGGTAAAGTGGGATCGGAATTTGAAACCTAAATTAGCTATAATGCGCCAATTCACTTCCATCACAGACAGACGGACACTGACATCGTAGCATAAACGCAAGATGTGTATATATTACATCTCGCGCTAAAAACATTTCTCATGATAATTTCTGCAAACACCAGAGTTCTATTAGCATAACTATTAAATACAGATACTGCGAACTTAGGCCATGCCATCTATAGTACTGTCATAAGGCTATATCTATGATACAAATAAGTGTCAAAGTAAGAAAGAAATTATAGTTTACTGTTCACTTGTTCACTTAACGTATCAGAAACAGTAAAAGAGTCAGCACACTGGATTCATGAACAGTACCTTTAACACAATCTGGGCACCAACTCTGTCCACCTTCACCTACTGATCCTGTAAATAATACGAAGATCAAATTTCCATTATTCTCATTCAATACTTTTTGCAACTCATCATATCCTTCAACATGTAATGTTCTGGCCATGTCTAAATCTAAAACAAAAACAAAACATACAAAAAATAAGCATTGTATTGCAGAATGCAATGTGTACTCAACTACTTATTCCTAAATTCCTAGCATGCACGCATGCACACACATATCACATGGAGAAGATAGAAGCTTTGCAGGGCCGTTTCTAAAAAAACAAAATTAAAGTACAACTTTATATTACATAAAATAACTATATTAATGCCAATGCCAGCAGAAACGTATATTACTATGCCAGTCAATCATTACAAACAAAATAAACATCACATTATGTTATATAAACTTGTAATAAATAAACTACTTTTGTAAAATAATAAGTACATGTATAAAATTAGCATAAAAATAATTTTTTTTCAAACATCAAATAAACTGAGGCATATTACACAACTTTCGCTGTACCCTTCCGCCGTTACAATTCAGTGCGCATATTCCACACCCGCACAAAGTTTCCCAAAAGATTTCCTTTGGGGACTTTCTGTCACAAGTAACATGTGCTATTCTTAGTTGCTTCAAATAGAAATTGGCTTTGTACATATTTCCCACTGGTTCGAGGTTTTTTATTCATATATCACTTAACTACTACCAAAATTTTATGTCAACTGTTTCATTGCGCATGCAGGGATGTAGCCAGGCACTGGTTTGGGGGCCTGCAGCCCCCCCCCAAACCAAATGTTAGTCCCCCGAGTTCGCCAATTTTGATATTTCTGTGTGAAAGTGGACAAAAATGCATTATATCACACATAATACCTCAAAAATTTTCTGGGGATGGGGCACAGCCCCCTCCCCAGACCTAGCCTAGTCATAAGCCTCGTCTGCCTATATATCATTGCCATATATTGATAGTATATTGTGTATGTGCTGCCTCACTGGCGAAATAAAGATATATATAGTGCCTATGCCAGAACTCGCATAAGCACTATAGGCAGACGAGGCTTATAACTAGGCACAGCCCCCTCCATACCTAGGCTAGGTATGGGGAGGGGCTGTTTTATAGTTGAACTTTTTAACTACACCAGACCCCACCCTCAATGGGAAAGGGTACACCCGCTCTTCAGACGCTACCCCAAGGCACCTTTAGCTCTTGGTCTCGGCGCCTCGGTGGCTTAAGCTTACTTACTTAAGCCCTAAACCTCCCCCCCCACACACACACAGTAAAAATCCTGGCTACGTCCCTGTGGGCGTGACTAAAACGATATTTCAATCTACCAGTTATTTTTGTGGGACAATATTCTCACAAATATAAAAAAATTTTTTAAAGAAATCTGTGTCGATTAAAGTTGCTGGATCAACTTTTAAAGCGTAATCTTTACTTTTCTCCACGATTTTACAAAATGTAAACAATCAATAAACCAACGGTACACAAGGAACGGATGCTAGACCTTTAAAAATAATGGTCCGCAAGTTTTACCATCATTGTTTTAACCCTTTAAGAAATCACATCACATCAGAGATAACGGATACAGGCCTCTAGAGGCCTGTATATCCAAGAAATACTTTCAACATAACAAGTGTTAATACTATGAATGTTACAACAATGTAAGGGGGACAGATCCAGGAATGCCTTGGGCCCAGTTTTGGTCCTGGCCGCGCCACGTCGCCATGCCTGGCGGTGGGGCGCGCGTCTGGCGACGTCGCCAGATCGAAGGGCAGCATCCCGAATTTGGGTCTCAAGTGGGTCGGCTAGTCGCCCATCCAAAGTGCCCACGCTGGTAAATCATCAATCTACCGCCACACACCACTGCTGACCGAGAATAAGCCTTAGCCATCTCATATTTATGATTGAAACATGTGAACTGTTGGTGAAAAGCTGTGCAAAGTTTGATTTTGTCATTCTTAATATTCAATGTGCAGCTACATTTTTACTTGAAAAAGTAAATTTTAAAGTTTAAACTGTTGAACCATTTAAGTTATTAGAATAACATTCGTAGAATATGTTGTGAGAATACTCACGTAGTCTGAAAGTTTGGCTCATATCCGTACCACCATGGATGAATTACAGCATTTTTTCAAAGGGATTGTTTTTTATTGGCACACCCTGTAGAGTAGGCTTAACTAGACACAAACACTTGATCCCAAATTACACAACAGGTCCTAGCAGTGGCTAGCATAGTGCGAGATGTGGGAAGCTCTAGCACAAACCGTTCTTCAGATATAATGCATTTTCTACCGAGATTACTAAAGAAAACTCTTCATCACAAAAATGTCAACATCAATGATAAACAAAACTGTCACGTGTTTCCAGTCCGGACTCTCAGTAAGTAAAATAAGTGATATCGCTACAATTACCAATTTTTCCATACCTCCCACCTCTTCCACCAGAAATCCCGGCATCATCCCATCCAACGATCCGGGTGAGGCGTTGTCGTATACGTGCCAGTTGTATCAGTTGGTATCTTTTAGGGTGGGGGTGCTCAGAGACCCACCAACAGAGATAGTGGAAATTCTTGGAATGTCACACATGTGCTATTGCTAACACATGTATTAGATTTGGGAGGACCCCCCTATGATTTTTATATGGGGCAAAAATGACAACTTTTGGCCTCCAAATAGAGAATCTTAAATTAATGAACAAATTTGAAGCATGTCATTTATATGCTACTAGATTTCCTTCCTGTTACCCAAGCAAGAGTATCAATCAAAGCATTGAAAGGAAGTAAACTGATGCCAATTGTACAAAATCACTGACTGGATCCCATCCTTGCTACTGATGAAAGGGATACCCAATTGCCTATCAATTACACCAACCTCTAACAAATGTTATGGGCCATGGCAGTTCCCACAGACACAGAAAAGCATTATACTGTCATAAAGTATAATATATATACTAAATTTTTTACACACAATGACTAGCAAACTTTGTATACAATAGACATTATAGTTGAACAACGTATACTGTAAACTTCAATGCATTGTGTTAAGCAATGTATTCAGTTTAATGACATTTAACTTTTAGCCAAAGTGAATAAGTAAAGCAGCTCTACTAATACCCCGTAACACCTTCTTTGTAACAGCTTGTAACTCAATAATGGTTCCACCTGTATGTAAGGTCACTACAGAACAATAATAGGAAGTCATACCTTGCCAGTGATAAACAATCACTGGCATGCTGCTCCGATGATTACTGCCACAGACAAGCCAAGCAGTGGATGTTCTAGTTTTACAGTATGTTAGCAGCACCTGCATAAAGACAACATCCCAGTAAGTAACAACATAATCAGTATTAAATGTTAAAAATTAAAAACATAACTACTGATGTTACTAGACAACAACATGTTTAAAAACAATCCTCCACACCACAAAGAAGTGCAATTATTGTCATGTGGGACTAGCAGTATGAACTGGCAGCTACATTTCACTACAACAAAAATAAAGCAACCTAACTGGGTACTAGCTAAGTATGACAGAAGGCCCAGCTGCCCAGAGACCTACCTGTGTGGTGCTTTAAGTGCGATTATGTCAGCTGAAATGTTAACTTTACCTTTAGTGCAATTGTAGCCCTAAGGCGATCTTGCGCTTTATAAATACTCTTAATAATAATAATAATAATAATAATAATAACTACCTACCCAAGCTGTATTTGGCACCCCTGTTGGGGGTGATCCCATCTTAATTTCGATAAGATCTTAGGCATCAGACAACTATAGTCCTACAGCCAGTGCTATGGCATTGTTTGCATAATCTTAACGTTTAGCCATTTCAGTAAAACACTGACTTGTGACAGACAAATGGATATACACATGACAACATAATGTACCACATTAGCAAAGCTTCTAACAAACAGGTAAAAATCACATAAACTTGGAAAAAAAACTTGTGCATGACACATCTATTCTTCTCTATTATTGTAATGTTGGTAACACACAGTTCTCATAACAGCTGCATTCATTCAGCTGAATCGTATTCAATAAGAAAACAAAAGAAGCTCTGCTGGTGTCAATTAACCTACAACAATGATACAGTACGACACAATGCAAATAACCTAAGACAATGCGCCGAAGTCTATTCCTCGACATAAAAAATACAAAACCAAAAAATTTGAAAAAATTCACAAGGGCAGTTCTATTGAGTACAACCAGTCTACAGTGTGAACAATTTGCAAACGGTCCTGTTTAACAATAACTGAAATGGCAACAAGTATATGCACTCAAAGTGATACTCGAGTGACAACATACACAACATTAGGTAACTGCGTAAACAGGAATGATAAAGATTATGGTAATGAAAAAAATGGAATTTAATTCCAAAGGATGCACATATAATTGGTACAGAAAATGAACAGCTTGCTTTCAGATGATTTTCTACATTCTCCATAGCACAACTCAGACAATGTACAAAGGTAGAACACACATACTAACAATTAACAATGCTTTGTGAAAAACACCCGACTGCTATAAACTCTAAATTAATTTTGTTTTTTCTTATTTCCGTAATGTTTCTTCTTGTTCCAGAGGATTTCTGTTGTTGTGCAGCATTTCAATGCTACTTTGCTGCACAACAGATCTATGAAACTGGAATATGTGCCATTCCAGTCTCATAAGTCAGAAATTTTAAATGTCTGACAGTTCACTGTTCTAATGCAAAATATATTCTTGTAAACATACTGCAGATAGTATCACAACACAAGGACTAAAAAGATGGCCGTAGGTTATTAAATTAGGCATTTAAAGCATACATGTAATTTTCATGCACAAAAATGTTTCACTGCAGTTACAGTTGTCTGCAATTGGTTAGTAACAGAAATAAATGATAGAAAATGAGTCTAGTGTAATTTTGTACAACACAAAGTGACAATCTCCAGGTTCTGTATTTTTTTTTATATTTCCATGACTCTAAAATATTCCTAACCCACATTGCACTATACAGCATATATTTTGGTCAACGCAATGTGTACACGACAGATGTCAATGAAAACTGTTTACACTGATTCAGGAAGCAGCAAAACTCTTAAAACAGCCCACTTAAGGTCCATAACAATGTACTAAATGCTGACATAGCCTGAAAAGTGAACTTAGCAATAAACTGTTTTCCCGGACAAGATTTTTTCACAAAAATTTTTCCGGCATCTGTCAAACTCCCAGACATTTCCCAGTTTTCACGCGGTCACATCACAATGTGCCAGACATGCTATTCACCGAAAACGATTCTGTATTGCAATTATTTATTGATCATCGCAGGCCACAGTGTCAGTTAGCTGTTGCCAAACTCTACAGTATGACTGCTAGCTTCCATCTCTTTCTCAAGACATACTGCAATAGGGCGCGTCAGTTATATAACAATATATCTATGTTATTTCTGTTTCTGGTGATAGACGGTAAGCTTAGTACAGGCGTCATTGCAATATTTAATGCATCATGTTACGGTTAGTCTTCAACAATCTAAAATTAACCTTACAAAACAATTGTATAAATAATACCTCAATAACTCAGCCCACTTTGTCCTTTTATTTTTGACTAAAAATGTAGATTTTGCAACTTTCACGCAAACTGTTATGATTAGAACCGTATTGCTTATAACCGGCAGTTCACGAAACATGGAGTAAAGCTGGATCTGGGATAAATATTCTTTATTTACTGACGGGCCCTATTAGCACTGGTTGAGCTGCTTCTCAACTGTAAACGTGTGTGCATTTTACCCGAAACAGCTATTCCAAATCAGACTGTGTGAAACACAAAGATTTTTTGGACTGATAAATACTACACTTTCACTAAAGTAAAGCAACAGGTACACAAAGCATTTGATAGGACAAAGTACATGCAAGTTATACATGGGTAAAAAAACAATCCGATGAGAAACAATAAAGGACAGGTTGACCAATTAACTGCTATAACTAGAAAACAAAAAGCTAACAATTTCCTACACTGGCGAATAATGATCAACATGCCAGATGAGATCAATGCTAAGTGCTCAAATAAGAGCTAGGAATCAACACTTTTTAAAAACTGCAGAACCATATCTAAAAATTCATACGGCTTCTCCGAATGAACCCAATGTCCAGCTCCGGTAACATAGTCGATGGTCGCATTTGGGAAGAGCCGAAAAATTTCTGGATAATCCGACGGCCTAAAAAATAATACAGAAATCAGAGCTAACATAGCTATCGTATATGACAGAACACCTATTAAAATTATTAAAGGAATTTAGAAACAACATAGAGACCACACACCAAAAGTAGTAATTTTAGGCTGGATGCTGAGCTGTGTACTAAATTTAAAATGCCTAGCTTCACTGCTTCCAATAATATACTAGATGTTCCAAATTTTAATTGGGGCCAAGGCTTCGGCATTCTTTTGACACAAATGGCCAGTAGCTGTAAGTATCAAGTAGACCCACGAGCCGTAGCCGTAAGCCGCTACGGCTGGCTGACGACATCCTACGGCTGGCTAGCCGGCTACCGCCGGCTAGCCGCGGCTTACGGCTTACACCTGAAATCGGCTGACAAGCTA
>Ga0209782_1000880_pt1 | contig 14446 bp, 14 predicted proteins | sample WorMetmaBAHAMAS1_FD_187390 | JGI IMG/M metagenome (GOLD analysis project Ga0209782, IMG submission 187390) | Marine gutless worms symbiont microbial communities from Max Planck institute for Marine Microbiology, Germany - Inanidrilus... | ecosystem: Host-associated > Annelida > Digestive system...
CAAGGGCCGTGGATATAATAAGAATTGTGTATTATATTCACGACCCTTGACGTGACAGAAATAATTTTTGCTGTTTTATTTGTGTCACTTATGGGCCTTACACGTTGTTATAAAACGACAGTTTTTTTACATTTATAGACTACAAAGAGCAAAGAAGCTCAAATTATCTTCATCTCAGCCTCCAGACAAAAACGTCATAGACAAAATGCTGTCTACCACAGAGTTGAGAGGCAGATATCAGTGAACATCTGTTAATGTGAATGCAGACAGACCGTGTGGCGGCAGCTTCGACCATCTCGTTGGACATCGTCTGCAGCCTCTGATTAATGTGCTCCGCAAACAGTTCGTCCGGCCAGTGAAGGTCACAAACAAATGTCTGCAGCGCTTCTAGTTTCCACAGAATGTCCTCCGACGTTGCGCAGCCGTTACTACACCACCACATGACAGCACGAGTGATTGACTGCATTAAGGTTTAACGTCCCACTCAACGCTAAATAGGTCACATCAAAGATGCTGTTCTCAGCCAGTCTCTTGGCTAGTACTAATAAAGACAGCATGGTGCAAGTTTACCAAGTATAAGTACAGAGTGTGGCAAAAAATGCAAGACAAAAAGGTGCCAATGCATTGTTGAAACTGTAACCCCCAAATGCTGACTGGTTTTCAGACTCTGCCATGGGCAAGGATAGCGGTTTTATAGAGGGAGAAGGATAATGTCAGTGAGGTCTGGGCATGGGTGCCTAAACCCCTCCTTGCCCCCTCCAAATAAATAAAAAAAAATTGGGAAAATATTACGTTCAAATCTGTAGATTATGGTGCATCTTGACAGCTATCAAGAGTTAGCAATAACTGATGACTGAATGTATTTAGAAAAGGAAGTTACCCAATAATTTCTCAACAGTTTTGTGCGAATCCCACAGGTGCCATAGCTACACTTCTTTAAACACGTTAAAACACTACCTTGTGAAATATATGGCGCCATTATTGACTAGAGATACAAGAAGAAGTATACGGCGATAAAGTACAAAGTACAAGTTCTTTATGCTCAAGAACGAGTATATGTACAAGTACGTGTAATTATCTTCAGTATGACAAATATCACAAACTGTCTACATTCTGAAAAAAAAACAGTAAAAACAGCCAGCAGTAGTGAAACAGCATCTATGGTATTAGTAATTACAAAAACTGGACTTGCTACTGCATGTCAGTAAACTAATTCAGACAACAGTTTGTCAGAAAATAATTCTATCCAATATTGATCAGTTTGTCCAAAATTGCATGATTTCTGTCCTGAAATGCGTCCATCGTCATGATCATTATTCTCATTCTTGTTATCAGCAAGCTCAGTCAAAAAGTTCCACATCGATTTGTACCATTTTAAAATCTGTGAACTTCTGATTTCACAATGATTTGTACATTTAACTGTGTAACATGAAGGTTAGTAAAAATAAAAACAAAAACACTGCAGCATTTTGGGGGGAGAAAAAAATACCGCAAACAATGGCCATGTGTTCATCATCATCACGTGACCATATGCCTGCTTGCCTGATGAAGTTGGCGAACAAAACGTCACATTTAGATGTAGTTTTTTTTAATGTATTGGTTCAGTAATACGAATGTAATTATCAATGCAGAAAATTGCCTGCCAACAAACAGCTACTGTGACATTGCAACACTGCAGTGGAGATAGACTATTAACGTTACCCCTGCGGCTTCCACGTCTCCTTCTCAAAGCCGTTGTGTATGGACTGAGCTATCGACGACTCCATGAGGTTGATGTAGTTGATGACTTGAGGCGAGAATTTGTCACGCAGCTGACTGTGAAACGAACCACCGTTCAGACTCTCTGCAACATCACCGTCATCATCCACAATTACAACACCTGCACACTTATTATGCCCCACCCAATGTTAGGAGGGAGTCACTCAGCAATGCAGCGATCCGCCCGTATGTCTGTCTGCCCACAGGTCAATAGCGGTGCATTTTAGGACTATGATTACTACAGAACACTAATAGGAACCCCATGCTGGTCAGCATGGCCGTATCACACGGCCACCATAAGTGGCCAAAATACCAACAAGGTTGTTACTGACACTGCTTCAGAAGCATTCACTAGGTGGCTATCCACATTTGCATCTCCCATCACCAGCACTGCCTGTCGAATAGCAAACAACAGCCTGAATTCCAATCATCTTGTTGCCTCTTCCGCAATCTTTTGTATGGTCCACACAAAAATGTTTTTTGGCTTGGTAGCAAACATCAGTTATTTGTCAGTGTTATTATAAAGCCAAAGACTGACACACGAGTGATTAAGCGGCAACATTCGGGAAAACTGTGCAGGTTTTTGCCCACCAGCTGCCCTTCACCCTTCCTGTCACTGAACCAACAGTGCAAAAGCATCGTTAAATTAGCTCAAAGTCACCAATTCAAAGCAAGGAACATCATCACTCAATGACCGGCAAAATGACGGTGACAGTGTATGGCTGTTTCGGATGTATTCTCTTCTTCAACCTGTTCCTGGAACACATCATCACCATGCTCACACTGATGCAGCGGACACCATTGTTGGGGCTAGGGGGTCTCGATCAAACAAACAAGAACAAACATCACCAAATGGCCCCATCCTTCCGTCATGCAGTGCTGAACTTCCGACGAAAATGGTTCCGCTGCCTTTACATCGACTGTTAATAATGCAGAAAGTTGAGAATACTTTACCATGAGTTCGAAGGTAGTTGTTGAGCATCTGGAAGAGTGGAAAGCTGTCCCACGTGTCTTCTGGTTGAATCTCCATGAGTGCATCCATGTCAACGGCAAACAGCGACCAGAACGTCTCCGCGTGATCAACCATAGCATCACCAAACCATGACAACGCCTGCACCATACCATCCCTCATCAAATGCTGCTTCAACTACTTCAACTAACATGCTTTCATCTCTCCCTCTGCAAAGCGAATCCTTTAAAAACCAGTTTCATAGAATCACTGTAAGGCTTAGGGGTTCTAGGGTGAAGTCCCAAATTTTGAGTCACAAGCAGACAACAAAAAGTTATGGACCTATTGCCAAATATTTACCGACCGCGTTAGCACTGGAGGTAATGCAATAACCTCAGTCTCTCTGCCCATCTGTAAGTCTGTTTCCACTTAACTTTTGAACCGAGTAACCTTTGAACCTGACCTTTTGCACGTCTATTGGTCATGATCATTGTTCTCATGGGATTGAAAATCAAGGTCAGAGGTCAAGCTTATAGTTATGGTCTTAGTTTGAAACATGGTCGGTGGGACTTCGATCCTCCACTGATGACAGTTTTCTGGTGAATCATATCGCCAAATCTCGCTGATAAGTAGTCAGATTCCGAGTCGAGGCAGTGGCTCTGCAACCATGCTCACCCTGACTGATGATTATCACTGACTGTTCGCTGGACAGAGCTGAGATAAACAAGGCCATGGTGCATCACAAACTCTGCCCCAACAGCCCTTGCATGAAGGACCGATCTAGCCTTAGCACTGCAGTCATATAGGATAGGATGCAAACAATACTATGCAGCAGAGGTGTTAGGCTGTACATGATACTGGAGCGCGGCTGCTGCAATAGCGACATGCCATGACTGGGCACATTATAGCAAAAAAACACGATGATGTATCAACTAGAAGTACAAATACAGTACAATGCCACCAGAGAAGGACCAAGCCACAGACAGCCACAAGCATCTAGCTCAGAACAAAATTTGGCACAGTTCAGATGCGTAGTTCCTGAGATGTGCGTACACAGACAGACACACACACAGACACACATACTCCTACCCAGGCAGTGTATAGATCAAGGATCAGTGAAGACGGTTAAGTTGAGAATAGTCCAAGGAGATCGATGACTTGCAGAAGATGTCAAGAAAATGGTCCATTAACATCACACACCATAACAAGATGTCCATCCAGCAACCGACATGACAATGACGAGCACAGAAAAATCACTGACCTTGCAATATGGGCCTTGAGGTCAAGCATAAAAAAAGAAGAGGAAGAAGATACCAGATAAACCAAAGCTGCTAATATCTGCAACAGCTGTGAACCCGTATTACATAACACATGTATCACAAACAATATCTCAAAAGAATACTACACAAAGAAAAACTAAAGTACAAGTAACTATAAACTACCATGTACACAGTAAAAATTACAAGCTAAGTACAAAAGTGAATAGACAGCAACCAACAGTAATGCAGCATATATTATTTTTTTTCAAACTCAGCATATAAAAGACAGGTATTTTGCTAAAGAATTTGAAGCAAAATTAAATCCAGCAACCCCTTTTCAAGGAACTTAGCTGCATTTTTTGATGTAAAAAATTATTATCAACATAAACTATAAACACATGAGAGAAGTCACCGCAACAAATCAATGTAAGAACAAATTGGTGTACTGTAATGTTAAGCACATGACAGACTGACATCATTTACTTATTCCAGATCCAATGAATTGGACCCAAAGCTTACAGTGAAGAATTGTGATTAACAAGTAATATTTTCAAGACTGCAGCTTACAAATTCAGAAGACTTTTCAAGTACTTTCAACGTCTGAATTCAAGCATTTTCAAGAATGTCTCTAAGGTATGCTATAAACCACGTTATATCAACTAAACAAAATAAAACAAAACCAACAAAAACTGTCGAAAAAACATGGCATATCAAAAGAAATAATAAAAATATTATTCAATAAAATAACAACTAAATTTTAAGTTACATTAAATAACATGTAAGTCACAAAATATCAAACGGATACTAAATGAAAAAAGCAAAAGAAAAGCAACCATAAATTACCAATAAAAATGCAAAATACAACTACTAAAGTAATTATATTTGTACTCACCGAAGTTGCCTACAGATGGCATACCAATGCAAAGAGCAATACTTCTATTACTGATGTTTTTGTAATAACATTTATAATATTTGGTACATTCTAAGATCGTAATGCCAGAAGCAGTGAAAGAAAGCATTATGTAGACTATCTATCATACTATAGCAGAGAAAAAAAATTCAAAGAACTTGAACTGCTCAAAATGACCACCAATTAAATTATGTCACTAATTATAGTAGGTTAAATAATGCTCCAAACTGCATTTGTCGTCCAGTGTTGTGCAAAAAGGTACAAATTAAAACATCATAAAATGTAGTATATACATAAAATATATATGGTGCATTTTATTAACAGATCATTCTTATCTAACTTACTGAGTTCGCCTTTGATCTCAATTATATTACACAGTCATGATTCTTCGCAAAATGTGAAGTAAAAAGTAACAAATGACAAAAGTGTCAGAAAGCATTTTAAGGAAAAATTGATAGCCAAAGATTGGTAGCCAGCATTAAAATTGAGATAACTGTGACATCCGGAAAGGTCTAATGATAAAAAATGTAACACTGACTCTTAAATTATGATCTTACAGCAGGACAAAAATGTATATGTAGACATTACCATTAAAATTATGATTATGATTATTATTATTAATACCATTCTATAGAATACATCTAACATTATTTCAACACATAATAAGCAACTTCAAAATGCATCACAGTTTCTTAAGAGGCACTTGGATTCACAGATCTTCGCTTCCCCTTGAGGTACCCGGATCTCGGATCTGGATTATTTGTGTTATTGGAAACCTCTCCAATGGCGTAAGCATATCCTACCAAATGGCAGAACTGATAGAAAGATGTTATCACTCTTTGTACCCTGCAGTCTGTCTAAACACTGTTGGACGGGACACAGAGCAGCTGAGATGTTAAAAACCTGCTTAAATAATCCCAAAGGTTCAGTAGCAGGGTTCCTAGCCAAACTTGGAGTAACTGAATGTGTGAATGTGCGGACATGTGTACACGTGTGCAGACCTACTCGTCAGAGGTATCTTTAAGAAAAAAATATTAACAACGACCTTCATAAATGCACTTACTTACTGACTTTCTAGTATAAACACACTCTTTTGTGAGACCAACACTAAGCTGGCATTTAACATAGAAAACAACATCGATAAAACAGAAACCAAAAGCAGTATTACACTGGAAAAAAACCCAGATATGAAGAATGAGACAGAACTCACATCGGCGTAGTGTTCATCGTTCTGCTTGAGCAGTTCGATGCACAGCTCAGCGAGCTGCATCAGCACCTCAAGACGCTTCCTATAGTCTTCCTCCACATATGCATCTGTCACCACACACGTACAGTCACAGCACTGGCCAGAAAATACACACACCCTTTTTTCACCTTTTCTTCGGGGCGGACTTTTTCTTGTCCAGCGCTGAGGCCCCGGTTGGGCCCAGTGCGCATAATACACACACCATAAATGGGCAAAAGTTAACTAATTAGATAAGCTAATTATTAAAGGTACAGTGTGTGCAATGCCTCTTAGAGGAGAACAGGTGAGCAGATCATGTTAATTCCTTAGGCCTTGATCCCGCATGTAGATAAACCACTGATGTTCATGATATACAGCCTACGGTTACCTTCCCAGCCACATGGCATTTCTGCACTCTGACTGGTACCAATTTATACTGCTTGGTGACAGTGGCATATGAGTGTGAACAACTTGCCCAATGTTATTACCTGAAAGTGGAATGGCTGGGAGCTAATCCTACGACCTTTGAGTCGTGAGTTCAATGCCCTAACCATTACATCGCCAGGCCACATAACTATTAGTTAACTTAAAATCTCTCGACTGATTGAGTTAAGGGTTAACATCCCACTCGACACTAATTAGGTCATATCGGAGACGCCAATCCCAGCCAATCTCTTGGCTAGTACTGAGAAAATCAAAATTAAAGCCGGGAGAAAAAGCCTTATTACAATAAACCTAGGCTAACACAAAACTCAACCTATGGAGACTAAATCAACAAAATGCAAATCATCAAACACAAACATACAACAACAAAAAATGAACCGAGACTAGCTAAACCCACTTAAAATCTCTTAGTTAAAGCCAATCAGTGCAAGCTAGTACATTCCGGCACCAACATCTTCACTACAGAAACAGTTTGGACTGGCAACATCAAAACAGGAGAAAACTAAAGTGACTCCCAACATATGCCACGTGGAACACACAGAAAGCAAGAAATACTCATGCAACTGCTGATGTGAAGGGTTTACTCATAGCTATGTCAAACTAATGACGACATTTCTGCCAAACATTTAATGCAAGAATTAACACACAAAATGTTATACTGAACACACTCAGCAGGAACAAAAACACGAATAATTACCAAACTAACAAAAAATTACCATTAATAAAAAACACACTGGTACGTGCAAAATACAACAACTAAGGTTTATGTTACAAAAATGGCCAACAACAAAAACAACATCCATTACAATAAAGAACACATTCAGCAGAAAATCATGATAAAAACTCATGTGAACGTATAAATTTCTGTTTACAGAAAACAACAAGATGACACAAAAATGGCACAAAAGCCGGAAAACTGGTCAAATACTTCACATGACTGACTTACAAAATTATAATCAGAAATAAAGTTGTGAAAGCCACCTTCAGCAATCACATACTGTAAATATGGCGCTAAACTAATTTGCAAAATATGTGGCATATATGAGGCATCGTTCCGACTGAGACACTGAGTAATGGACCAGTTAACTATTTTTGCCAGAGTGTACATTTTCCCAGATTTTTCCTTCAACCATTACAACATAACACAGACAAACAAACATAAAACAAGAAAACCGAATGAGCATTAAATGATATACAACAAGAGCCGTCTTAGTGTGCTTAGGGGCTAAGGGCCTACCAGGCTGATGGGGCTCCCACAGGGAGCGGTAGGGTTGTAGTCTTTTGTACGAGCAGTGAAGAACGGGAAAGGGGTATTCACCCTAGCCAGGTGACTAGGAAATCCGGGGAAACATTGTAAGCTCCCCCAGTGGAGTACGGGGCAGAGACCTGGCCAAAATTGAATTTTGTAAAACTGAATGCCAAAAAAGCCATCTGGTAGCACGTATATCACTTAATTTTCTGCCACAATTCTATAGTGGCGGTATAGTATGGTAGATGATTGAAGGTGAAATATTAGTGCACACAGTCATTAAGTTTTTTTGTCAGACTGGATCCGGTGCTGCTTGGTCTCAATACTATACTAATTTGGTGCATTAGCCAATTTTAAACAGTTAGGCTTATTTAATGAGATGAAAAAATAACATATGTGCTGTTTGGAGACTCATCAAGCTTGGGGGGCCTGGGCCCATTGGATTAGACGGCCCTGGACACAACATCGGAAAATCACAACACAGGTTACGTGGTCACCTTTGTCGACAGGACGGGCTACAAGAACATCACAGCAGAACCAAACTGGGCTGAATTACAGTGTTAGTAGAACTCACATATCATACATGTAAATACGCACATGTACACATGCATACTTAGCCATGGAGGATATCTTCTGTTCTGCATGTGTTAACTGTCAGTATAGTTTATTTTATATGTTATTATTTTATAAGACACTGTATTTTAATCAGTTATTACCCATGTCGGTAGCAGCCGATGTGAGCAGTAGGGTGATCAGTGGCGTCTATGACTGTGTGTATGTGTGTGTGTGTGTCCGCACTCTAAAAAGAAAACGGCTTAAGCTATCAACACCAAACCTGATAGACATACAGTATAAGTCAGTCGCTCAGCACTGACTGACCTTGAGGTCAAAAGGTCACAGAACAAGGCCACATGGCTATCCAATGTGCTGCTGGTGTGGGCATACATGTCAATATGACTGCCTAGGTTTTCTAAGCTATTCTGGCAGCAACAAAGTCACTCCATAGTCTACACTATACGCAGCCAAGTTAGTACTGGGATGGTTTACTATCTCAGTAGTTATCCAAGCTATCAAGGCCAAGCCAGCACGGTCATCTCTCTGAGGACACGTGTAACGAATGCATGCAATTGTCTTGGCCACAAATGGAAAATAACTAGCAAGTTCTACATAACCATAGGCCATTATCAGTCAGTCATTAATTAGATTTAACCGTAGCTGGTTCAAGTTGTCACAGAAGGAATGAGCTTCCATGCTACGGACCTCACTGTCTATGCACTCTGTGCAAAATCTTCTTACGTCGCAGATACATCATATACATTTGCATCAGCACACCTGTGCATATAGTTCTCTTAACGACCATTTGGCACGTTCACCTGGCTTTACTAACTTACTTACCGCACTTACTTATACGACAGTTCCACGGATACATCTCCGGAGACAAATTTTTTTACAGACTGCACATCTTCCTAATGCTGAATGACATCGTCAAAGGCAACAACAATTAGCATACTTTATGATTTCAAATGTACTAAAAGCAGAACTGTTTTCAAATTGGAACTGATTTCAAAGTTAATCCACTCTTCACACAATGGCACAACAGTCAAAAGTACTACTGCAGCTTCTGATGTAAAGTAATATGCAGTAATTTCATAATTATCTTCTAAAAGCAAAACAAGATGCACCAAAAAAGTAACCCACAATCGGAGTCCTCATGGACAGGTGTTATTTCCCTTATGCCGGCTCCCTGATGACAGTACCAGAGATTTCATATGTCCATGCAACGAGGAGGCATGGAGACTACCTGTCACAGATTTCCGATCTCTGGTGGCCACACGTCAGCAATGGATACTCACGATACACTGGTATGATCACAGCACCTACAAAGAAGTCTCTTACAACACACCAGCCAGGTCACTCTCTCCGCATCAAGTAGGTCAGATCAACTTCGTGACATGCCCTACAGCACACTTGGAGATCTGTGGAAAAGTGCTATTCGCAGGTCACTGCAGTAAAGAAACGAGATGGCCCTCGCCGGCTACGAGGCTCTGATGATGATGGTGATGATGATGATGCTTGAATGGAGCAAGGACATCACGCTCCTTAAAATGTCCCTTGTGGATAACTGTGTGCAATCACAAGCACCGCCAATGGCGGCGGCAGTGGCGGTGATAGTAGTGGTGCCGGTGGCAACAGCAACAAAAATATCACTCATTGCAAGCCAACCTTCAATCTTGGCGATTTCCGACATCTTAGTGTAGTTGATGAGCGCGGCTTTCTCGAGGCAGCTTTTGACGACCGCATTGATCTCCTCGGTGGGAACCGGCGTCACCAAATCCTTCATCATCGTCTGCAATTAATCATGACTATATAAACCAGAGGAACTGCTCTATATGTCAAATATGATACAGTCTGTCAAACACAATACAATAAACAGGGCTAATATAATCACAATTAAAAGACAATAGTTGGACAGCATAACAAAAAATAAACAAGACCCAACTGTGAGCAATAGCCGTGTTGTTGAAGTGCGAAAGTCATTAAGCACAAAAGACAATTTTGGGTACTGCCAGTCATCAGAGCAACATGTTGACAGTTGCACTTGCCTTCCTATTAATGCGCTATAAACTGTAAAAATCTTAAATCAGCAACATCATAATCCTGAAGAAAAAAAAGAAGACAAATGCATCAAAATATTCAGAGTATTAATAGAGCCACTTCTGCTAATGCAATGCAACAAATATACAATAAGCATAAAACCAAAACAGGTCCAACATTTTGTATACGTTGATTCTTGATAGTGACTGACATTTAGAGCAATAAAACGTAACAACAGAGAAAAATGTACAACACATACCCGGTATGCACAGTCATTTTTGTTTAACTAGCCAAGTATTTACACCAAATTTATGCTGTTTAGCTAGATAAGAGACAATGCAGTTAATGTATAGTGAGAAACATATTCACAGTTAACTTACAAGTCATTCCTGAAACAATGACAAAAATTACTAATTCCAGCCAATTTTTGACTCACAGTGCACGATCCTAAATCTCAACTTGTAAGACTGACTTAGAAAAAGTTGATTATGACTCACAAATAAAGCATTCATAACTACTGCATCAGTGGTCTATTGTTCGAAGTAAGAAAACTACTGGCCACTTTAAATAAAAAATGGTGCCACAGAACTCTTGACATATCTTCAACAAATGCTTATCGATTGTAAAAATTTCTTTTACTGTGAGATTTATCACTTAATTTCTAACAAAATAATCGTTAAAAAGGTCTTTAAAAACCGTTGTTAAAACACAACAACACCTATTTAATGGCCCTTCATCCGGGACTACCCGGGCGAGCCAGTACCAGAAAGGTAAAACTGGATTTTACTGGAGCAAGCTATAGTGGGTGGCAGTGGCGTCATCTAGACCATATGCTAATCTGCACCTCGCTCCAGACAGATAACTATTCCAGCACCCAATATATGTCAGTTTTACTAATAAAGAATGAAAGAATGAATGAATGAACCCACCACTCAGTTATCTTAAAGACGGATGCCCGTCTGCCGCCCAACTAACAGCATCAGAGCACTGAAGGCACACATCATTAGAAAGGTCTCAGCCCAAATGAAATATGCCACTAGACTATTTTGTTAAATATGTGGCATCATGTGTAACGTGTAAATGCCACACAAGATGCAATGAATGCAGTGTTGAAAACGAAAGCTATACACTGAAAAGCATCATACCATGCCACACTAGTCGGTTAATTCCACAGCTACATGCACCTCAGATTATCCTCGCAAACTGCACGTGAAAGAAATTAATTTGCTACTGATATTATTAAGTAAGTAAACTAGCTGCTGAGATAAACTCTACTGACTGTTCAGATGCTATACTCAGAAATTCCTCCACAGACTATTTTCTGGACAGTATCTTCTGAAAAAAAAATCAGTTTTTGTTGAAGTTTGTTTTCTGTTGTGTTTGTTTTTGTTTCTAGATCATTTTTCACATTGTTTGGTTCCATGAAGCAGATTAAACTGGCCAACTGATAGCTTTTTAGTCTACAATAATTATTACATATTGTACCATATTGTGACATATCATAAACATATCATCAACACTGTATTTGATCAACAAAGTCAGTCAATGTCAATGTCGATCGTGAATTTATATAGTGCATAATCGCAAAGCCTCAAGTGCGCTGTAATGTACTGCACGACAGGACCACGTGTTAAGAGCAAGTTATAGAAAAGGACTTCAGGTTGCAGAGAAGAATAGCAGTCATTGCTAAAAGGGTAAAACTACAGGTATATTATTCCCCTGTATCCCACATCATGCCATACTAGCATAAGTCTTAAGCACTGGTGAAGCCATGCACGAGTTACCATGCACTCAGCTGCAGTAAGAAACATCATTATCTTACTCTATAACTAAGCACTCCCCAATATTCTCTAATGATTTCAATGACGGCTTTTACAGCACTCTTGCTACAATAATACCATTCCTCAACAGTACTGCTAAGAACTGTGGCACTTAACAGTCATCCGTCCATGCAAATCTCAGCCTCTATTGCCTTTAATTTTTATTCTACAACTGTTACACTGGCTGTGTCCACAGCAGTAAGCGTAAAGCACTAGTCAGGTGTCTCTTCGTCTGTATCCGTCTGTCTGTCTACCTGCCTTATCAGCCATAATAGTCTAACTGCCTCCATATGTTTCAGCCCTTCTCTCCAAGAACCGATATATATGTTCTAGATATGCATTGTATCCGGGACAAAGCAGAAATTTTCATGTCCTCATTTCGATATCACACGTTGTCTATTTAGTTCCACTACGATAATTCCCATCGGAGCTTTATACCATCATCAGCCAAAATTACTATCACACAGAACAACTTCAAGTGTAATTACTGCACAGCACTAAATAGAAGAAAGGAAAATGTTAAAATTCTGCACAGCACTAAGCACTAGCAGCAAGCAGCCTATGACTAAACCTACATGCCGGTAAGTACCGATGTCAGTTCAGTAGGTTGTTCAGAGAGATAACTGTGTGTTCTAAAAAACACAATTTCCCTGGAGACCTGCAGAGAACATGACGATACCAGATGAATGTGCTGTTAGCTGGCCTCTGTCTTTACATAAATCTATTATGAGTGAAATTACCCACTTGAATGAACTTTTCAGATAATATAGCTTGAGATATCATTGATTCTGTATGGCTGGAAACAATTGGTAAATATCACATTGGGGTACAGTCATCGGAAAGGCAGTGTAAATAACCTTTACTTCAGGAGTCTAGTAATGAACAAAAAATGGATGCCTATATGTCAATGTCTAAGTCAACTACAAATTTTTATAGTGCATAATTGCAGAGCTTCTAATGCACTGTATACGCTAATAAACTGAGAAAAAAATAGTTTTCAAATCACGCCGGAAACTGTCATGCGAATGTGTCGGATAGCGCAGTGTCTGGTAATGAGTTCCAGGCCATGGGACCAGCTACCGAGAAGGCCCAACCACCAAACATCAAATGCCTGTGACATGGTACGAACAGCTGGTGGTAGCTGGCGGACTGCAAATGCTGCCGACAGAAAATTTCACAGATCAGTGTGTAGAACTCCATCAGATATGCACTACGTAGCAGCTCATAGTCTATGGTATGGTTGTCAAAAATTAGTCAATTAAAACATGACTAATTTCTCTGCAATAATTAATGAACTAAATCAGTAAATTAAAAATCTGTTGCAGAGTTTGTAAACATTCGGTCTGGGGCATGTTTCTGTGTTACAGGCTATATGTTAGAACAAACACAATCAATGCTATCATCAATTCTGTTATCTATTTCAACTAAAACGAAAAAGCTCAATTAAAATTACTCCAACAAGCACCAAACAAAAGAGACAAGTATGATAACAAAATAAGTAAGTAATAAATTTTTAATCCAACAAAATGTTAATTTGAGAAAATTTTAATTCCAGAAAATTAATACGCATTCAATCGTTTATACCGCACGATGTTATGCTCGCGCGGTATATGCTGTCGTTGTGTCTGTCTGTGTGTGTCACACTACGGTATTGTATCAAAACGGCTAAATGTAGAATAATGCAAACAACGCCATGTGATACCCCAGAGATTCAAACGAGGTCACCCACTACAGGGGCGACAAATACATGTAGGGCAGATTAAAATCAGCCACTTTTGACAAATAACTCGCTATAACTCGAAAATGATAGAAGATAGATGCATAGTTTCTATTAAAGTTAAATAGGAAGTATTTATTGTATGCGCTCTATCAAACAGTAATGTTGGTGAAGACCTATGGTGACCCCTAACCCCTTCCTCCAAAACGCCAAATTTCTACATTTTGCATTGCTTTTCATATCTTTGTAGTAGGTAAACGTTCCGACTTCAAATTTTGTACACAGTTTGATTACAGCTAGTCCCAGCCTATGGACGACAAACCATCCTTGAAAGGAGCGTTGTTACATCATGTGACCCATTTTTAATTTTGGGAACCCCATTCATATCTCAGAAATGGCTGCTAGAGTTGTCAAATTTTGTGCACATATATCAGGTCCTGCCAAATGGATGACAAATCGCACCCCAAAAAGGGCATGCTTGGGGACCACGTAACCCATTTTTGCATGCACAACTATGGAC
>Ga0209782_1000881_pt1 | contig 14445 bp, 13 predicted proteins | sample WorMetmaBAHAMAS1_FD_187390 | JGI IMG/M metagenome (GOLD analysis project Ga0209782, IMG submission 187390) | Marine gutless worms symbiont microbial communities from Max Planck institute for Marine Microbiology, Germany - Inanidrilus... | ecosystem: Host-associated > Annelida > Digestive system...
GACATCGATGTCCACGACAAACGACAACGACGACAACGACAACGACAACAACGACAACGCGTGACAGATGGGACTGCTATGGCCCCATGGAATGGGCCCAATGACCAGAAGTGACCGAAATTGCGTTCAGTATCTGCGACGTGGCTGCTACCCGCATTCTGGTGTTGTTACAGTCAAGTGTATATGTCTAAGATAAAACTTACGGATCAGGCATTGAAAGACAGTTCTTCATGTTCTTGAGTTGCTGGAAGTGAAACGACATGTCTGTGCATAAGACCATCTCAATCACCAGTGTACGGAAATACCTGCAAACAACGTCATTCAAATTTATCAGTAGACTTACTTCATCATTGGTTTGAATTTTTTGTTTGATTTGTTGTAGATTTGTTGTGGACGCGCACAATCTTTCAACCGTATTTGCCAGGTGGCGTCAATGTGCACGCTCATTTGATAGACGATCCCTTGAACACATCATTCCACTTACTATCCCAAACGGCAGCTCGATCGATTCAGCCGTTTTTCCACAATACACGTTCGTTATGAACGGACAGACCGACCAAATGAACTCAACTTGTAAGAATTATGCCGCTTACGCTATTAAGCTTAAACTTGAGCTTCGTTCTAGCCCGTAGCTTGCAAACCATGGCAATCGGAGTTTAGCTAGACGTGGTCAGTGCTTGGCCTAGATGAGGCAGTCTGGGGTAGGGCAGTGCCGTGGGGTGGGGCGGCGTGGAAAGACTGACAGGCTGGCGTATCCAGTATCCACTCTGCAACTTCATCAACTATTGACTGCTTATGGCATCGAAAACGCAACGAGCAGTTTCCTCGTAGCATCCTTGTAACATGTCTGTCACGCCCATTTCCTCGTAACATGCTAGCGACATCCTCATAACATTTGCTACGAGGATGCTACGAGGAAACTGCTTCTATAGAATTTAGGCTTTATGGAGCGACGTGGCCTTACAGCAGAAGTAACATGTAAGCAAACTGATAATCAAGACGTTGAAGCATCGACGGATGGAGTAAACAGTAAGTAAGTAACTAAGCTAACAGGATATTCGTATAGAACTTTATAGTGCGTATAATGCTCATCAGTAAAGCATTCAGAGCCAGTGGCGTAACAACCACCCCACCCCTGCAGACCCTGCAACGCAGGGGGCCGTGAGGGTCTGAGGCACTTGTGCCAACCCCCTCCAAAAAATTCACGACATAGTTGTAGGCTGTACATCTTCGTGCTTGTGGACGACACACGTGAAGTTCGATTGATGAAATGGGGACCTATGACCATGTTTTGCAGCCTTTGCAGGAGGGGACAAATATGTAGTTACGCCACTGTTCAGAGCATCATCGAACTTCTGCTGCTACTTATTTCCTGTCCCACACAGGGTAGGAGGCTGAGTTTGCCTGGCTATATACGAGTTTAACGTGACGCGACATACTTGTAGTCGTCTTTGCTGAGGCTGAGAAGAATGTTGTGGCTGTCGTCACGCACAAGGCGGAACGTGGCGCTCACGTGATGGTTTTCAAGCACCGCCTTGTCGTTGTACAGCAGCGCCACCTCCGAACTACCACCCAGCCAAACAAAAGCATTGCTGGTGCTTTATTGGGCCCATTCCATGGGGCCATAGCGGTCCCCTCTGTCACGCGTTGTCGTTGTCGTTGTCGTCGTTGTCGTCGTGGACATCGATGCGCAGCCGGCGTGCGACACCTGGTGAATGGGCTTACGGCGGCTCGCAGTGGCGAATGGGCCCAACTCAAATGCTTCTTGTTTTATTTTTCAATAAAACATCATAAAAACGTAAACGCTTTTTTCCAAGCCACGTGGGCCACGTTAATCTCCGCTTCTGTAGCCACACACCAGCTTATACTCCGAGACCAAGATATGGGGCTGGTGTATCATGTGGTCTGCCGGTCTATGCCCCAGCTCTTGCCGGTACTAATTTATACTGCTTGCTGGCACATGCGTGTAAACAACTTGCCCAAGGTTGTTACTCGTGACTATTGAGTTATTAATCTGATGCCTTAGCAACTACACTATCAAGTCACACTCACATAATAGGTATAATAAAACATATTTTATTCACAAACATTTCTATATGCATGTCGAATCCTTATCGTCTATCATGTTAAAATCTAATTTACAATCAATTGCTATGCTGTAAATTATAAGAATTTATTAGTACAGTATACGTTTTCACTCAGATCATAATATCACCAGAATCATAACAACGTTAATAACGTGCTGCAGACTCCGTTCCCAGTCCGGTGCTGCCCCCTGGTAAGTCACGATGAGTAAATGTCGCGGTGTCTAATCTATTTTGTTTCCTGTTGAGTGTTACGCCCTACTTGCGTCGCCTTTGTCTGGCAGATTATGAGCCAGTATGACGTCATTCACAAAACCGGAAGTACATAACGTGTTCCAACGCTGCTAGAGGAGGACCGAGTAACGGCCACGGGAAACAATCACAAAAAGTTGGTGAATTTTAGATTTGTGCAACCAGACATATGCGTACAGACAGACACACAGACAGATATGCTTGTCCTAACATACAGACACGATCATCACATTACTCCGCTCCAGGTAATGGTAAAGGTATAGAGAACCACACGAGTCACCCAAACTTAGGCATTGAGCTCGTAGGTGGATAAACTACTTTAGAGAAGTGTGGGCGGGGTTTGTGAGCCGGCTAGCAGTCACTATGGTGTGACAATGCCCTGCTCAGTGAACCGTGCAGCTGCTGGCACGCACCTGCTTCAGCTATACGCCGGCCACCGTTTCGTCACGTGTCCTCGAGCCACGAGGTGCGACTAACTTAGACTATTTGACCTGCCCGCCATCGAGAGGGCATTATCCGCCTATATATCCCTCCCCGAGTGACTTTAACCTACAGTTAAGTCTGTGACATATGATCACTTGACCAGTGCGACGCCAGACCTACAGTTACCTTTCCAGCCACAGAACATCACTGCGTATGACTGGCACCAAATTATACTGCTTGACGATATGTGTGTGAACAACTTGCCCAAGGTTGCTATCTGGCAGTGGAACAGCTGGGAATCGAACTCGCGACCTCGCGAGTCGCAATCCAATGCCTTGACCATTCCACCACCGGGCCACACAGTCACAACGACAGTGACGCCAAGGAGTTGAGTAGAGACAGACCTTGTGTTGACGTGGAAGGCGTTAGTGGTTCCGGTGTGTTCATAGTCGTGTATCAATGCAGCGACGATCACAGCAAAGATCTCAATGTCAGTCAACCACATCTACACCAACGATCGACGTGTTGACAGCTCTCACTCAGTCAAACTCTCTGCTGATATCAAGTGACTTTCCTCACCATTTCAACACCGACCGAAAATCATCGAAATTGGTTAATTTGTGGCTGAGTTATTCGACACGTAAAAAGCAGATGTAACATGTGGCTGAAGTGCAAAACTCCACATTTTCTATACCGCACTGGTCATCTTCAGTAGATTTCGGGATCACAGAGTACTACGATCTGGGTATGTTTCTGCATGCAGGTAGTCAAGACACACCGACCGTGTGTCCGTTTACACTATTTTGTTCAGATTCAGATTCAGATTTATTAGAATCGTCGCCCGAAGGTTAAAAATAACAGAAAATGAAATACAAAAACAAGAAGCATTTAAAAAATGTTGGGCCCATTCGCCACTGCTAGCCGTTTTACATTGCTAGGTGTCGCTACTGTCGCACGCCGCCACTGTCGCACGCCGCCTGCGCATCGATGTCCACGACAGCGACGACAACAACAACGACAACGACAACGCGTGACAGAGGGGACCGCTATGGCCCCATAGAATGGGCCCAATTAACAACAAAGTAAACCAACACAAAATACAATACAACAGGCGGCAATCAACACTAGTTCTAGGCCTATATGTGACCACAATCCACCAATGTCAGCGTTGCAGATGGACGGACTGATGTCATACTGGCAGCATGCGCGCAACATGCACATGGCATGTTGTAGCAGAAAGGTGGGGGACATTTTGTGACACAGTGCAATAACATAGTGAGTGTAACGTGTGTGGAGGACGTACGTACATTGAGTCCGCTGTCAGTGATGATGGCGTGTGTCGTCTGTGTGACGTCAGCGGCGTGTACGAGGTTGTGGTACGGGTTGCCGTGCTTGCTGTAGCCCTGCTCCATCACCGTCAGGAAGTTCTCCAGGCACACCGAGTTTATCTTCACAGCCACAAATTAATAACAAACTATCATCATTACCCATCCGCTCCAATCCCTTCTTCAGTTGTCGCCACGGTCTCATCGAAAGTTACGGCTATAAACAAGAAATGTTGGGTTGGTCCTATAGGTAGGCCTACCTTGTACTTGTTAATGATGTCGTATTTCTGTAGCAGTTCAAGTCCAATGTATTTCAGCGCATGTCCTTCACCGATCTCATTAATTTGAAACACGTCGAACGCCCAGTTGTCTATATCCTACACACAGCGATGCACGTGATAAATAATGATGCTACAATGAGCTGATAATGTTACAGTGTTACTTCACCCTTGGACGGGGGCTAAGTGTTGTGATGAGTCTGTCTGTCTGTCTGTCTGTTCCCATACGGCCGAACTCACCGGATTTTGCGCATATTGACTGTGGCCGTGGTCCGGTTCTGCTGTGACGGCGTTGCAATACGTTACGTACTTCCGGCTTCAACCAAATGGGCCCTATGGTGCGTTATGTATCTAAAATATAAACGACGGAAGATCTTGCTAAAAGTGTTTGCAATGGATGTTATTGCCATAGGCCTGCCAGGCTGCCTGTGCTGCAGGTGGGCGGGCATTATCGCTGAGTAACGGCTGAGACACGTATAGGCGGGCGGACCCATGTGCCGGCTGTGCACATGCACACAAAGGCGCTGGCTGGGCGTGGCGAGACATACAGATGGCTGTCAGCTGCAGATGAGGCTTTGATCGACCGGATATTGGCTAGAATTCCTAAACGGTGAAAGGCGATACCGTAACCAAAACTACTGTACCGACCCCAACCAAATGTTGCTAAACACTCAACAAAAAACACAACATATGATCATGGAGGATGCGAGGGTTGCGAGCCGACGCTCAGAACGCTAATTTATATTCTACTGTTGTGAATGCACCAGGGATTAAGGTCCGGTTTTTCCACAGCAAATTAATCTCCCGTTAATTTAATCCGGCATTAAATCCGGCAGATAATGATCAATTTACTCAGATGTCGTTTTTCCACCGGCAGTTCGTCAATTAAACGGACGATTTAATTGACGAACTGCCAGTGGAAAAACGACATGAGTAAGCTTAAATTGATCATTATCTGCCGGATTTAATGCCGGATTAAATTAACGGGAGATTAATTTGCTGTGGAAAAACCGGACCTAAGTCTGCTCTCTATGATTAAAGCATATCACATGATAGAGCACACACTTAGAAAAGAAATCAAGTTATGACGGCGGTCACCTTCATCATGAGGACGACATTGGGCGGCACGTGCAGACCAACAGAACTCGACATGCGTCTGTACAATCTTCACAGCAGATCATTATAGTCGCACGAACACCAGCATGCATGCAGAACGTTCCACACAAACAGAACTAAACTGACGTCCCTGTTGGTTGAATGGTACACAGCATTGCAGTGACAAGAATAAACAAGTGTATTAGCTAACGCCGCGGTGACCCGCGCGACGCTGCCTCACGCCCAATCGCTCTACACAGAGCTGGACGTCGAGTGTGATCTACAGCCGGCGATCTGCATGTCACTTCCGCCGTCGCCGCCAGGTGCTATCAACAACAGACCAGCGGTTCTCGCTGTTTATATCCTTTTCTCGCAACGATCAGCGTGCCGAGGCCAACTTTTCTATGTCCAGAATTTGGGACAAAGTTCCAAAGCGAAGTACCGTTATTTTTGTAGATGCTCTAGTTTCTCTAAAACACAGTGTAGCGTGGGTCGACGGAAACGTGTACGCAAAGAATCATCTTGAGCTGTGCTGCCGTTTCAATACAATACCGGCGTGTGACAGACACGCACAGACAGACAGACAGACAGACGATGACAGCTAACCTCTGCACTGGCATAACGTCGAGCGGGTTAATACGAAATAAACGTTTTTGAATTTATGGTTTCCGAGATATGCTCACAGATAGAGAGACATGCATGTACGCATGTAAAACACGGTCGTCACGATACTCTGCTGGTAGCGGGGGCGAAGTAACTAGTAAGTAAGACGACTGTCTCACCTGTCGACAACGATGCCTGCTCGAATGGCGTTGGCGACACTACGGAACTTGAGGCGTTCATCGCCACGACGACGAACATTCGTCAACGACCGAGTGAACGTGGACGTCAGCCAGTCCTTGACCTGCTCTGGTACCACGTCGCTGTCCGTCACTTCACTCAACTCTTCATCCTCGTCGTAGAGACGACTATACCAACCAGTCCACGTTCCACACACAACACACTTCTCGCACGTAACAATAAACACAGTATTTTAACTAAAACCACGCATCGGTGGCAAAATCTAGTGTGTAGCCGACCCCGGCATAGCAGTTTAGCCCCTTAGCGAATAGAGTAAAATAAAACCGAGTATTGATCTCCACAGTGCATACCAATGGCGCTCCCTAGCAAACGTAGATAAACTAACCCGAGACATGGCCGGACGGACGCCTGCTGTACACATTTTAATGTCGTAAAATTTAAGGTTAAGCCCGCATTCCACGACACCGACATTGACACTGATATCGACACCGACTCGCCCAACACGCCTACACGTCCGACTCGTCCGACACGCGCGATTTCCTTAAGTTATTCCTGTGGCAAGTTGAACGGGGAAGTTGTCCCGACAGACACACTGACATCCTCGCGTCGCGACGATCCTCGCGACGATGTCGGCGAGGATGTCCGTGTTGGTCTCGATCTTGGTGTCATGGAATGCTGCCTTTACTGAACCAAATCTCACTAAATTTCTACACAATGTAGAAAGACCATATATAATTTAATCTTTTGAAATCCGAATTGTGATTCTCTAATATGGTTCGGAACGCCAGTACAACAACTAAATGTGGGGTTGACTAATTTAGCAAACTTGGCCCCAAAATTGGCTGCCATGGCTATGTCCCTATTTAGTGATTGTAAAATGAATAAACCATAATTTATCAGTCTTTTGCACAGAAACTACGCCGTTTACACAGCCATAAAAACGTACAGCAAATGACATAGTATAGCAATGTTAATGAAATATGTCTTGAGGTCGATGCGTCACCTTGACTCTCGTTTGTAGGAGGCATCGAGCACTTTGCAGATGTACTCGAGGTTTTTCATGAGATCATCACGACGAACGTCATCTCTCTTCAACCGCTTCACGATGTTCTTCAGTCTGCACATTGCACACCTCCAGCCGCAGTGCCTATATGTGCCGCCCCCTAGCGAACGTAGTTAAACTAACCCCAGGGCTGTTCAACTCCAGCCGCCGTGTAAATACCCCGACGTTACCTTTTTCTGTACGTACTCTGGGAGATCCCTTGTGATGGTCGTTCAGTACGCTGGGGGCAAAAACTAAACAAGAAGCTCTGCAGATGCTGAGATAGCGAGAAATGCGACCCTAGACACACGATACTAAGGGCCGAATTCGACGGGTTTCAAACGCGATTTCGGGCACTTGCGATAGCGTATAAGCAGTCGCATTTATGTTACCATTTTATTCAACGAGTGTGATTTAGTATTAGCGTTCTAACGGGTAACTTGCAACGTTTCTGAGATTCTTGCCGCCGAAGAGCACAACTCCACAATTTTCAACACCCCACTCGTCTTGCTCGGTAGGCCTATGTAGAATTCGAAATCGCTTTCATCCGTCAGTCTCTCCATCTGTCTGTGAATTGCGATCATATTCTGTACTGCAACAAATGGGAAATTAGCATATTCATTCATCTTTATTTGTTCATAAAAACAGTAGGTAAAAACATGACGACTTTCAATTGCATGAACCGGACCAACAAGGCTCAATGAGCGCTCACAGTAGTCCTAGTAGATTTATTTAAGCATCAACGACAAAGGACATAAACACGCCGGTAAAAACCATACAATTCATATACACAATGCATAATAAAATACTTACAATAGATAACAGTACACTAAAATACAAAATTATGACATAATAAACAATCAAATATAGATATAAGCACTGAAGCAGAAAAAATACTCACACATCAAATACAAAGTAAATTGCAGAAAAGCAGATTGATCTACAATACGAATAGTACATTTAGATGCTGTAAGTGGTGAAAAATTCACAGTTGCAAGCAGTGAGTTCCAAACATTAATAACACGTTCAACAAGAACACTTGTCGTACGTACACTGCTGGAACATTGTGGCTAGAACAATTTATAGTTATGCCCTCGTGTTGTTGTGGATAAATAGGTATCTTCACTATACCTGCGTGTCAAAGCCGACCCGGATCATAGTAACCTGTCACACCTGTGATCTCGAATTGCAATTTAACTGAAGAAGATTAGTGGGGTATGGAAAAATGTGGATTTATAATCTCTGCGTCCAACGGCTCGCATGTCGCGCTACGTCAACATCTGCTGAGTGTCTGGTTTTACAGTTAAACTACTGACCGTACAGCGCTGGCGTTGCAGGCCTCAGGTGTGTTGAAATGCGGTAATTTCTTGACACTGAGAGGCTCATTGGCCTCCAGGCGTGATCTGTTCACCGACTGTCTCGACAAACGCGACAGTCGACTGTTTCTGCTCGTCTCCAACGTTCCGTTTTGTTTGCTCGCGTGCACGTGCAGTGCTGGAGACCGACCTTTACAGCAAGCACAAGTAACTAGCAAGTGATGGAGTTTATTATAAACACACACGACAAACGCACATGTTTACACACAAAAAAAACCTATAACACCATGAGTAAAGAGTGAATCGTAAAATTAAATGGTAAAATACATAAACATGCACAGAAAACAAACACATATTAATAAAATTTAGACATAACCAAAAAGGGAACATGCAATAAAGTGGCGCTTGTTAAATTCGTATTTAATGTTTTTGAGAATGAAATCATTATGCCCACGCTGTCTAAGGTGCATGGCGCCAGGTGGTTTGATGGTGAAAACAATGTTGTTGGGACCAGCTGCGGCGAAATAGTTTATACTGAGCTAAATGATGTTTTAACTTAGAACATGACTTAGTGCGGACGGGCAACTTTTAAGCCGCCCCTGTTCGCACATTAAAGAAGAAGATAAAATGCTGCAATCGACATTTATTTTATTTAGCTCGCTCAGCAACCTTGCCGAAAGGGCTATATGTTTTGCTTTGCTTGCGTTGATTCGCTTAAGTCAGGCCTCAAGTCACCTGAGTTACAATAACGTTAACGTTAAATGTTAGACTTCAGATTTATCTACATTTACTCTACAGTTAAAAATAAGGCAATCGTAAACATCGGATTTTGCCCTGGCTCTGCCTATGATGGCTCATTTTGGACATACATGTACGCCCTTTGGGTTGCCTGTGTCCGGCCATTATCTGGTATTATAAAGGGCGGTTCTAGCATCTTCACTTTTGGGGGCCACTCAGAGGCTAGGGTTCTCCTAAGGGGGGCCAGTCACCGGAAAAAAAATTTGTCAGTCATATGCTCAATATTCAGTTTTTGACATAAAACCACCGTATCACTAAATTTTCATCCCAAATGTCCAGTTACACTCACCAAAAATTTTATTTGGGGAGGGGGCAATGAAGGGCCAGATTTCTGTCTGGGGGGCGTAGCCTACATGGCCCCCTTGCCTCCGCCCTCTCTTATGCACCAACAGTTTGGTACAGTTTGGATTTTTTTGTTTCTGGGATATCTCGCTGATAGACAGACACAATAACTTACACCTGCGCCATGCAGTGTGTCATATAATTTTGCATGTCGCACAGAGAATGAGACAATGCAAGGCTCTGTGTCACAATTGTGAAGAACCCAATCAGACCATTATGAGAATCATAGCACTGTCTACGTGTATCATCAGCTCTACCAGTTCAAACGCCTCGCACTGTGCATGAGAGCCTGTACGCGGCCATCGTACGTTTCTTCCCTTCTGTCTGACGGCCGATGCACTTGTTTAGTAAGCTAGTGATGAGAAAAATCCCGTCGAATAATCAGCGTACACCAGAGACGGACATGGGTCAACTTTTCACGACCAAACCAACTCTACGAGCAAACAAACTGAAATCCGAACGTTTATCGTAGTAGTTTTGATCCAGTGCAAACCATGACGTTGCTTCTGTGTTAAAGGCTTGAAGCGATACGACGTGGCTGACAAAATGCATTAATCGTCAATGTCACTATACTGTACATGTATTCCGCTAAGACACCACAAGAACTTTACGTGCATCATTAGAAGCAATTTGTCCGGTTTCAACGTCACTAAACAATAAAACGACCGTCGACCCATAGATCTCATCCTTTGTCAATTTCTGGCAAAAAGAAATCGGACTCCACCAAATCCAAACCATGTCCCTCTCTCGCGTACATACATACACTGTGTCTCGAAAAACGTGGAAAAATAAACCGGCTTTTGATTGCCCAATTGCTCAGTAATGTTTGTGCCAAAAATTTTCGAGTCGAGTTACAGCTACAAATTTCGGAGATTCTGTTATGAGACACAGTGTACATACATACGCTGTGTGTACACCGATCATGTACACGTATGTCAGGGTTATAGCGAGCCAAACTTGGCAACTTTTTTTGAGACACGGGCATTTATAACGTGGACAGTGTCGAGCACAAAGGCTTGAGTGTGAGAATGTGAGACTGGAAACCTCTGTTCTTGGCTGCGGCCGACGGTGGATGCACTGCTGTAGTCGGTGTTGTAGGTGCATTCTGTTTGCTGGTGCGTGATCGTCTGTTGTCGGAAGTCTGAGAAGGTTTTGTCTGGCGCGTGGCAGGTGTTCTGTTGCCCTTTCCTGACGCCACTCGGCCCTGCACGACGCCCGGTCTCACTGCGTGTTTCGCTGGCGTCTTGTCACGAGGAAGCACTCGCTTCCCGTGCACCTGTACGCCCTCATCAACAAGCATTTACATCACATTTTAGTATATTGTATATCTGTCCGTCTAGTGTGTCTATTTTTTTATCTTATTAACCTATTTAATTTTATGCTAGGTTGCGGTTTGCCAACCCATATTAAAGCCATATTTGATTTGATTTGATTTGATTTGAGCAACTAAGTAGGATGCCAGTTTTATTGGGCCCATTCCATGGGGCCATAGTGGTCCCCTCTGTCACGCGTTGTCGTTGTCGTCGTCGTCGTCGTCGGGGACATCGATGCGCAGGGGGCGTGCGACAGTGGCGGCAGTAGCGACACCTGGTGAATGACAATGTAAAACGGCTCGCAGTAGCGAATAGGCCCAACATTTTTCAAATGCTTCTTGTTTTCGAAAGCCATTGGTGTAACTCACTTTTCATCATCATCATCATCATCGTGTGGTTTGCCTTTAAATGGATGTTGCCGTTTCCACGAGCGAACTCCACGCAGCAGGCTTTCTCATGGAAAACATTTCCAGATGGTAGCTCGCCAGACAAACACGGCCACGTTAGGTGGCCGAATCGCACTGAATATGCTTACTAAAATAGCTTTACATTATATAAATATATACAACAAGCATACGAAATAAAAGACCAGTTCAAACATATAGCGAGAGACAGAGAGAGTAATACTCTAAGAGATTAATCCATAATAAGGCAATCGTGAATGGTAGATTTTGCCTCCTGGTGTACGCAACCTACGCTGTGTGCTTGCTGATCATCGCCGAGCAAAATTTAGTTGGAGTGATGCAGTAGTTTCGGCTGTTAATTACACTGTCCCCAAAGTTAAAAACGTGACAGAAATACAAAAACGTATACAGACGTTTTTACATCCAGGGGTGTATAATTTTGCACTGGTTAGGTCGCCCATCCACGGAGTAGCCAGCGCGATCTTATGTTAAACCAGTTCAGTCAGTTCAGTTCAGTTCAGAGATTTTTAGAGTGGCCTAAGTAACATTGTCACCACAAGGACCACTGAGGTGTCGGATGGATAGTCAAAGAACCAGATCTGGGTAGGATTGTTTGTACAGATAGGTCTTGAGACGACGCCGGAACGTTGACAGTGACGGCGCCAGTACATCGTCTTCACCAATGGTGTTTATTTAACAAACAGACAAACTGACAGACATAGTCATTACAATACTACGCATCCATCTCAGGGGCGAAATAACTAGGTAATCGTAGACATCACACTCCGACCCCAATCTGGTGCTAGCTGCCCCCATACACCCTTTCAGGCCATTGCAAACGCAACGTCGTCCACAAAACCGAAAGTATATTTATAACGTAGTTTAACGACAATAGAGGACTGAATGACGGCCACAGATAACTTGCACAGAAAATGTATTGAGTTTTGGACAAATGGTTTCGGAGATACGCTCGTGGACAATCAGACAGATGGACAGACACGGTCAATACAGATAAAGATGAAGCCTGAAACGAAATGAGTCATTGTCGTCATCATTATCATGCAAGACTTAGAAATAGCAACAAAGCTGAATAGCTCAGCCGACACATAAATAAACAAAGAACGCTTCAGTAAAGTCTGATTATTTCGATAGATTTCTGGAGCCTCCCAATGGAATTTAAGGCATATCAAATCAACAAAATCTAATGATAACAAACTAATCATGAGTTAATTACATGCCAATAACAGATAGTACGCCAGTGACTACTGGGCATAAAAATAGTTAACCACCTCAAGGTCGGGGAGGGGAACTTGTTGTTCAAAGATCATAGTCAAGCGAGCTCCGTTGGCCGGAATCACCTGTTGACCTCGGCTGTTTATTGAGCCCATCGCATACATCAACGCCTGCAACAACCATCATCACCGTGAAATGCTCATTGTCTGACATACTGATAAGTTAACACATCAAAGTTCAAACTAAAAATGCGTGGCAAAGCCTGGCGTATAGCCTGCCCGGCCACGTTATACTGTGCAACGAAATTTGAAAAGAAAAAATACGCACGATGCACATGCAAAGTAGTTTTGCTTCTTCAGTACACAATCTAGCACGCTATACTGGATCAACCAAATTTGTATCCCATGTACATGCCACGTCATGTCACCCATCAGCATTACGATTTTCGGATCTTCCAATCCGTTGTCGAATGCCGGTGCAATGAATGAGATGGGGAAAAGACAATTTTCGTTAACTTGCCACAAAATTAGACAACACTCTCTTGTGAGATCGCAAAACGAATGTCAAGTCAATCATCTGCACCGTTATTTCTACAAATTTCTCTGCAAATGATTCGTTTTTTGTTGTTTGTGTAGCATTTTTATTCTCTTTTTATTTAGCCGGTCAGCAAAGTTGCCGATCAGGCTATATATTTTACCTTCCGTAATTTCTTACTTTTTTAGCCCGCTCGGCAAACCTGCCGACCGGGCTATATATTTTGCTTGCGTTAATTTCTTTCTTTTTTCATCTGTAATGATTTTTCGGAGACAAATTATCTCAGGATCTGCTTGACCGATTTTTACAATCTTTTCACCGAACGAAAGAGTTTTCGGTGCAGATGATCGATCTGGACCTCTTTTTTTGTATCTCAAGGGACGTTGCCATGGCAACCGATTTTGTGAAAAAATGGCAAACTCCGCACTTTCGTCGCTCTGGCATTCAGAAACGGAATGGGATAACGCCTTGTATATGCATCATTTAATAGCATCACTAATGCCATTATATCGTGTAAAATTTTGGTGATGATCGGTCCACGGGTCCAGTAGTTTTGACGGAAAACAGGCTCACAGATGAAAATTGCGTTGTGGTTCGGCGTATTTTGTTAAATATCTCTGGATGTACTGACCGATTTTCGCAACCTTTTCACCATATGAGAGCACTTTGAGTGCAGATAATGGATCTGTACCTTATTTTCTGATTTAACAAGGGACGTTGCCATTGCAACCAAATAATGTTGCCATAATGAAGGCAAACTGATACTACGTGCATTCTTTGCACGTTCGACATGTGGCAGCACGGTTATGTTTCGCTACTACCAGCTAGGGGCGACACTGCGGCACCGAGTGGGCTATACGCTAGGCTTTGCCACGCACTTCTAGTTATTATTATTACTCTTTTAAAGGGCCGTTGTAAGTGCTGATATATTTAGCCTTTCTGTCCAGCAGAACATATGATTAGAACTATTTTTACCGCGCGACAGCTATGCTAAGCGCGGTATATGCCGTCGTCGTGTGTCTGTGTGTCTGTGTGTGTGTCTGTCACACTCCGGTATTGTATCAAAACGGCTAAACGTAGGATCACGCAAACAACGCCGCACAATAGCGCCATGACTCTAGTTTTGTGATGCCAAAGATCATGGCGAAATTCGAACAGGATCACCCCCTACGGGGGCGACAAATGCAGGTGGGGTGAGTTAAAAT
>Ga0209782_1000882_pt1 | contig 14437 bp, 7 predicted proteins | sample WorMetmaBAHAMAS1_FD_187390 | JGI IMG/M metagenome (GOLD analysis project Ga0209782, IMG submission 187390) | Marine gutless worms symbiont microbial communities from Max Planck institute for Marine Microbiology, Germany - Inanidrilus... | ecosystem: Host-associated > Annelida > Digestive system >...
GTTCAGAACTACTGATATTCAGGTGGTTGCCGAATGTCAGTCGTACTTTGGTTTAGATCTACCCAGTGTAGTCCTTGCTAGGCGCTCAGCAAAATTCTTGGGCAGATATCGTGCGTCTCAATAGTTAAGTTTATTTAAGTTTATTTAAGTTTGTTTGTTTGCTACCATTTAAGATGGTGAATAAAGATATATATATAACAAAACATGAAATGTTCAGCCATTCAACGTGAACATGTTTAAAGATGGCATGTTGCATGCATTGTTGCAACAACTATTCAAAATGGCATCGCTTTGCATGAACACAAGCCAAGGAATGTCGTCTCCATTCGTCAGTCACCTCATTGACAGCTGTGTGCTGTGTGCCAGATGAGATCACACTCCGACACTAAAGAAGTTGTTCTTTAAATTTAAAAAGAAAATCATTTGAAGTGGTCCTTTTCTGTCTTTTTTGGAAATTCTTTCACCAATTTGTTAGGTCCAAAACCTTAAAACTCAATACATATTTAAAAAATAAACTGATTTTCATTGCACAGACCCATTTCCTTGATTAGTTTCGTTTGCTGTAGATGGCTTTCGTGGAAATAAAGTAAGCTTGTGTCCCGTTCCTTCACAACTCATCAACTACCTACCTGAAGACTGAAGACTCTTTGTAGATTCGCTGTACCAAAATTTATTACTGTTGGCTAATATTTGTTGAAGTTATTTGAAAATGTAAATTGTTTTTTAACCACAGTGTAAGAGTAGCAGTAATTGGTGAATCTATAACTGCGCGGTGGTTTGCTTATGTAGGTCCAGAATATGGCCAAGTGAAGCAATTTACAGCATCTCTAGTCAGACGAGTCATTGGTGTGATGCTCTCACGCGATGTCGAGATTGGTTGCAGGCCGTACGCCACCGTCGTCTCAAGTTCCTGTCCACCAGTGTGAACATTACCAGCAGTACAGCTTGAGTGATTTGATAATATCATTGGACGTGGTTCAAACAGTAGGTGTATTATGGTCTTTATCATCACTTCCACTGGTATTTGATTGACGATAAAGAAATGATGAAGTGGTGGGTGATTGTTTATGGTTCCATTCAACTCTTAAGTAAGTAGGTAAGTAAGTAAGAGTATTTCTAACCGGCACTATCTAACAAAAGTCAAAAAGTGCCATGGTCTCATTACCGAAAAAAAATGAGTTTTTAAATGTCGCTTAAAGATGCTTAAGGGCATGTGGGTTTTAAATTTCTTCGGTATTTATTCTCAAATGTTTTGTGGCTGAATGCCGGTTAAACAAATATTGTGTGTGCTTGGACCCAGTTACCATGTTGAGCATATCAGCAAGATATGTACTGATGACCCAAAGGTTTAGTTTTGTGGTTGTGAACAGCAGAGGTTGCTTGCTCGGTCTTTGGTACTTTTCCCTTAACTTCATCTCCCGTAGTTTATAGCTGCAGCACACTGTCAGTCATTCAGCTCTAGGGCTGTACCGAATAGGGGTTACTTTACGAATAGAATATTCGGTACAGCCCTACTTGATACACAAGTACGTCTACAATGTACATCATGATGTCAGATGACTAGAACCATGTCATGCTATGAAAAGTGAATTGCTGTGCATACATGTCTTGAGAAGGCTATTTTAGATCTATCTTCATTTTTAGCACAAGATGAAATATATACCTCTCGCGCTTATGCTACGATGTCAGTGTCCGTCTGTCTGTCTGTCTGTGACGTTTGTGCATTGTGGTCACAGGGTGCAATGGATCCCGGATATCTTTGCACACTTGGATAGATGGATGTCTTAGCTACTTACTAACAACGCCTCACCCGGATCGTCGGATGGGATGATGCTGGGATTTCTGGTGGAAGAGGGGAGGGGTAATTGGTAATTGTAGCGATATCACTTAATTTACTTACTGAGTGTCTGTTGGATGGATGGACCGGAAACAGTAATGACGGTTTGTTTACATGTTGACATATATCGGATTTTTTAATCTAATGCATTGTATCTGAATAACGGTTTGTGCTAGAGCTTCCCACATCTCGCGCTATGCTAGCCACTGCTAGGCCCTCTTGTCACAGTTGTAGTGAATATTCATGTACATGTAAATGTGCTTTGCTGAACATTGTATGACATGACAGTATTTCACTTGTAATTTTTACTTGTGCATTGCTATGCTAGCACAGTGTATGATACAGCCCTGTGTCCATCGTTATGTATGTATCCATCTTTCATGTGTCTGGAGTTCTGTCAAAACGGCTGAACGAATCGAGATGGTTTGTGGTTATAGAGGCTGCTGTTGACTTATCCTATGTTGTTTCGACGGGGAATTCACCTATCTAAAAATATGGATACTTCTTCTTTCTGGCGCTTTGTCCCATACACTGTTCGTTCGTTCTATTAGGGGTGATGGTAGACTGTTGGCAGTCTTTCGACATTCCTTCAGCCACCGCCAGCGCTGAGGCCTAGGCCTGGCCCAGTGCGCTATTCCCCTCTAACCCTGGGGCTTGTACTGTATATTTAGAGCCAAGCTTAGCCGGCAGGTTTTTCTGGCAGGGTGACAACATGCAGTCTTCATGTAAGACCGCTGGCCCTTGCCATCTGTTATCCGCACTGGCGGCTCTCACCACATCCAGACGCCCCCAATCCGTCCCAGACAGTGAACGTTATAAGTTTTTTTTGTTTTTGTTTGCAACAGCATGTCGATAGTTGCAAGCGTTGTCAACTTAGCTTGACCAACGACTGTCAACGTTTTTGTCACACTTAGCGTCCACCGAGTGTCCACCTTTATCTACAGCACACTGAGAGCGTGATACAGTGTGATACAGTACAGATTAGTCTCAGACGTGTTTGTATTTGTCAACATGTCAGACATTACTTGGCATCATGCTTAACATGGGATAATATTGCCACATTTCTAATTGCAAGAGATTGCCTTTTATGTGAGCTGAAACAGTTGTATATGCTGAGTTTTATAATAAGTGATTATAAATATTTTTATGCCATAATTGTCATCTTTAGATGTTCCTTCACTTTTTTCACCAATTTCCTTACTATTGTCATGCAATTTTTTGTCTCGACTTTTGACTGTCATTTTCTGGTTCAGCATTTTCAGTTGAACCCCAGCCAAACTGTTACTAACTGTGGTAAAGAAGGCTGCTTGTCATTACCAGGTTTCATCATTATTATTATGAGTGTCTACAATGTATTGACGTAATGAATGTTGCAGGGACACTTACAGTTTTTCCTATCCTACAATTAACTTACAAAAATTTTCATATTACACTGAATGCTGCACACATTATTTTACATATTGTGTGAAAAAATCCTGTTACAAATTATCCTCATTGTATGAAGATGTTTTTATCGTTTTGTAGTAACTGCTTTATGTACATAATTTTTATGTTCTAATTTTTTGTAATTTTGTATTTCTGCACCTTGTGCGAAAAACGTATATATATAAGTGTTAAATAAGCGTTGTAGAGATAACTTTATTCTATGTCACTGTTGTGTTTGTTGCAAATTTTGCGATTTAATTATTGTCTGATTTAATTTAGTCATCGTGACCTACTGCTTGATCTCATTATTATAAGTATCAGCTATTGCTCATTTGCCCTTATGTTTATCATTACCGGCCAGCTGTTTTATCTCATAAGTCACTTGTTATTTACAGCTGTTGTTAACATTGCAAAATGTAATGAGGCTGTTAAATATATATATATCAGTAAAAACACATGTTTATACCAATGTTAAGTTACTGTGACAAGGCAAAATCACGAACATAAGTGATCAAACATCAGTAATATCTGTCAACATTATACTAATACAAGATGCACTAAACAAACACAATAAATTTACATTACCCTTGATAACAAAAGCTTCGATTGTCTGAAGAGTTAACATCATATCAACTGATGACTAAGCACTGAACCTCAACTGTTTTGGATTCAGCAGCAAGTAATGTGAATGATCATAACGCAACGAGTGTGTTGCACTGTACCTTAGATAAATTACAGTTACAGACATTCAACTAACACAGCTATTATGGCATTACAGTTCACCTGTTTTGAAGCAGGACTTCTAGCGTTGATTAGGACAACCAGTCACCTGGAAAAGTCATGGTAAATGATACTTAGGGCAAAGTCATCCATTTCCTTTTATGTTTTAATAATATGTTGTGATTATTTTACTGCTGAACTTTGCAGCATAGCCAGTAAGTTATCATTGGATACTGATATTAATGACATTACTGGCATTGGAAATGATTGGAATTTGGTTTTATCTGGATAATGGTCACAGTGAATTTTGTAATCACTTGCGATTAAACAAAATTACCAAGTGAAATTTAATGATCACTGATCAGAATAGTTAAAAATCAACTGTAGTACCATCCACTGGAAAGTCGTGACATGAGCTGAAAGTGACTGATCTGAAGAAACATGCCAGATGATTGACAAAATATAGAAAATGTAGAACTACCATACAGAAACACTATACATGTATACACACAGGCTACAAAACTGGGCAAATGAAAACTGACATGATACTGTTAGCATTAAACTCCAACAAACATTTACTTCATACTGCACAGCTACTGTTCAAGTGTTTAACCAAACTACTGTACAAAACTGCAAGAACATTTGACACTGAAGGTAGGTAGTTTTTCTCTCCTGCTTCTTCACAGCTGAGATATATGATATGAAAATAAAAGTCTATGAGACACATACGCAACAGCATAAAACGATCTGATCAACATCACTGCAAAGTCACACACACACAAAAAAACAACACTGATAAATGTAATAAAATATAACAGTGCTGACTGCTCAGTGGATTTTTGCCTGATAGCTTTCATTCATTAGTTGTGTAGCAAATAGTTTATTGATCTGGTAATTACTGTAAGACTGTCATGTAAGCTGGCAAGCTACTAATGAGACCACAAAACTCCATGACAGTTTCTGTTAACATTCAAAATATCACCTTGCATGTTTATGAGACGGACACTGTTGCAGCTATAAGTGGCAGGCTACCAGAAAAAGACTAAAGCTGGCCACCTTTTGCATAATAAAAAAAACAACACAAAATCCAGAAAAACCAACAAACACAAAACATACACAGAAAATACAAAAAATATAGCACAGCAAATTTGTGCATCTGTTTAGTTTTAACACAACATCAATTTATAGTCATAATTTTTTTTAATTCTTCAGGAAGAAGTTTACCCTGTACTCAATAAACTAGACAGTGAAAAAAAACTAATTGCCAATGTAAGAATGACAAACCAATGTGTGTTTGACACCAAATTAATAAAACTAAAAGTATATTAACATGTGTAACACTAGACCCTGTTTTATGGATGTTAACTAGCTTGTGAATTCAGAAGACTCTCATTTGTAACAGATGTTTAGAGAACGCATACATCTGTCAGCTTATTCACAAAATGTCAGAAACTTCAGTCTCTGAATAAGTTCTTCCTTTTGCCAATGCCACCATACAAGGTTTCAATAAAGTATTGGGGACATATTGTTCACACTGTTTCATACGTGAATATTATAATAAACAAAAATGTTCAATAAAGAAAGCAACATACACCAGCTTCTTTATAGGCTGGGCCAAAGACTATGCCCCAGTTGTTTCACTCTTATTATGTAAATAAAACCAATCAGCAAGAAAAGTAGTGGTATTTCACATATTTATGACTAACAGTATGTAATCAAATTGTTTGTGCTGTTGTGATGCAGACATTCTGTGGTATAGAATTTCATCATCTATGCATTTACACGTGTTGAAGCTAGTGTCAAGTGTATATTTGGCATCATATGTAAATTATGTAACCCTTTTAAACAGAAACAATAATGTCTTGCCAGCAAAATGAGTTGAGTCGGGACAATTTTCCAAACGCACAAAATTCCCACCACACCTAAAGTGTGTTGCTACACTACCTTGTGAAATGTCACTGAGTGGAGCAAACTCGCAGCATGTCATTGATTACTGATTGGTCAGTAGTGTAGCTGGCTTGAATATGTCGTCCAGCAGCAAGGTGGACACATTGAACATTTGATGTAAAAACTGCAGGATGTGACCATTACTTTAGACAATAACTGAAACACTAAACACATTTCCTGTTGTTAATTTCTTAAAATGTGTTGTTACAGAAGTCATCTTGTTTTCATTTGCATTTAAGACACTTGACATTTCACAAGGTACTGTAGCGACACACTCTAGGTGTGGTGGGGTTTTAGTGATAGTATTATTACAAATTTTCTTCTGATTCTGACAGTGAAATAATTTTGCAAATCGGTTAATGTTTGATAAATTTAAGGCGTACAAAAAATTGTCCCAAATTTTTGGGCCACCCTGTAGTGTCTTGCTGTATTGTGTTCTTTTTATTTTGTGAACAGTAATATTCTTTACTTGTTTGCTTGTTTCATTGCCTTTCAATGCTTTCATCAATATCTAACAAAAATAAGCTTGGTACCCTGCAGTTTAGCACGATTTGCTCAGAAACCAGTGAAGGCTTATTTTTTAGCCCAGCCTATATATCCACCACTCAATACATGCACGAGCTAAACTACAACACAGTGTTGTCTATCGTAAGCACACTGTCAACCGAACACAACTGTAAATGCACCCTGTCAGTCCAGTAACGTTACTGCATCATCGCTATCGATCTTCTACACCTGACTATCATCCAGAAAGTTCATGTCATCCAAGACGGAAAGTATATCTGGGAACTTGGGTCTTGCGGCGGGACTGCGTGCCATGCATCGTCGAGCAATGTCCCAGACTGGCTCTGGGCAGTTCAATGGACAGGCCAGCAGATACTTGGCACCAGTGCTGGCGCTGGTGCTGGCCAGTGACTCCAACATCTGGAGTACCTCGGCGTCGGAGCGGTCGGCCAGTGGCAGTGGACAGTGTGGAGTGAACAGCTCCCAGATGACGACGCCGAACGCCCAGGCATCAGCTGAAGTCGTCGGCCGGTCGCCGGGTTGCACGACAGTCTCGGGTGCTGCCCAGCGCAGTGGCAGAGGACGTCGATGATGGACTATGTACTCGTGGGAGAACACGTCGATGCACAGTGATGCATTGGACACTTTGACATCGAAGTTGGAAGTGACAAGGAGGTTACGTGCCGCGAGGTCGCCATGCACCAGCTTCATGCTAGCAATGTGCTTCATAGCAAGCACCACCGCACGACACATGCACACTCGCTCGGCAGTACTCGGCGGTCGAAGGCCGGTGACTCCATCACTTGCAGACACCAGATACTGCTTCAAGTTTCCCTGCACACAAACTCTCTCGACATTGACACTATCTGAAGCTGTGTTTGATCCTACTATCAAATGGTGTCTCAAAATTTATTATTCTTTCAATCTTAAAATTAAGTGTTGAGTGACATGATTGATTGATCTTTAATAAACATGTAACAAACATACATGCAGTGATACAGGCAGACAGTATAAAGCATGGAGAAATAACACACAGAAAGAGAAACATAAAAACAACTTGGAAAAAAAATAGAAACCACAAATCTGTATTATTTAACTTACAGCTCCCTGAGACCTTCTGGGCTGGCCTCTCCTCCCCAAGAGCTTCACACCCACTCTCAGCCTTTTTGGCCTTGGCGCTGACCCTCCTCTGAGACAGAGTCAGGATACACAACTTCAACTACATTCTATTTCCACTGATCTGAGTTGAACATGTTTTATACATAAATGATACCATCTGTTAGTCACAAAATGCAAAAATATGAAATTGTTGCAGATTTAACAATAAATATTAATGAAATATGGCACTTCACTGAAATATATCTGTGTGATACAAATGTGATTTTCTCTGTTTTATTAGACAACTCACCAAGTCAGTGTACTCATAAATGGCAAAGATCGGCATAGATTCTCTGCTGATTCCGAGCAGCTTGACAATGTTGTCATGACGACATCGACTGAATAACTCCAGCTCGTGAAAGAACTCGGTCTGTGTTGATTCATCAGCTGACAGCAAGGATTTAAACATGACCACTGTCTCCGCTGCATCAGCAACAATGTTGAATGCTTTGCCAATGAGCACATCACCAAACTCACCTTTCCCTACGTTGTACACCACACAGCAAATCACACATACTGTCAATGTCTTCCACAGAATTATCAGTTCAACAATACAGCATGGAATAATGCAGTCTACTGGCTGATATAAATTCAGAAAAACTCTCCTGCCACTGCAGCTGTTTTACACAATGCTAGTATGAGCAGAGTTTACCGATTATGCCAATGGTCTGCAGACGATGTCGAGGAAAGCCAAGTTTCTCGTAGAGTCGATTCTGTGAGTTGTTGGAAAGAGTGGAGTGAGAAGGGATGGAGCTGGATGCGGAGTGTGCGTCATGGTCGTACTTGGTAAGACAAGACTCACAGTTCACTAGTTCCGTGTTCTCAGTCGCCAGCAGCGGTCCTCCTGCGGCACCATCAACCTTGCCGTCTCCTGCATCACATCATCTCTCAGCATTTACTACCTCATCTTGAACAGCAGTAATCAATGCCCAGTACTGCCACAGTAAAATCTATGATAATTTCATGTCCGGGCCCAGGATTTGGGAAGGGGGTTCGTCAGATCTGGCGATGGAACTCACGGAAGTTGGTTTTCAAGTGGGGTCCAGGGTCAGGGGTCTGTAGGAAGAAGTCCCCAGAAGCTGATGATCTTCTGCACATTACACTACACTGATGTACTCTGAAAGAAAGAAAAACAGTATTTTGGTCGCATATGGTGGCGGTTACTGACCTTCAGCGGGTGTCTGTGACGTGTGACGTTTGCGACGGTTGAGTCGACGAACCAGTCGCAGACTGCAGTAGATTGTGAGTCCAATGATGAGACCAAGGTATGCCACCACCGAGCACACTGCTATCACCACTGTATTGGTCACATCATCACTGTCCTCTGCATCCCGTCCATCTGATGGACTCCCTGTACAGAATCAACAGCTACACTTAGCTGATTTCTATCAACTCGACCACTGGCTGTAACGCACACTCTCCTTCCCTTCTGTCACACAGAGATCTCAGTTTAGACACAAAGGCCATGATCTGGCGGAAACTGGAGCACACTATGCTGACTGCTGTCTTTAATACGAACAGCCTATGCCGCCACTGCTGCTACAAGCCTACCTCCCACTGCAACAAAGCATATGAACCAGCTGACCTACTGGAGAAGCTCTTATCATAAGCTTTGCCCAGCGTTACTGCTTTTTGAAAACTGACAAGGCAAATGTAGATGGCAGACTTTGCCCCCAGTGTGCACTGTGTAGTACATTACGAGTACTTGCCAGTGTTTATAATTGAGCAAACTTTGCTTGAAATTGACGCAGTAGTTTTGGCTGTTGTGCTATCCTCTCGCCACCCTAGGTCACTCAGCCTTGCATCCCTCTGGGGTTGCTAAATTAAGTACCAGCCTAATTGGCTAGGGTAAAGGCGGGAATGTCACCTCTGCTGGATGGCAAGTAAGTAAGTAAGTAATTCTTTAATGCACAAATGTCAAATGCACTTGTGTTACAAATTACGAGTACAAATGCAGTAGAAATATGCGGAATAAGTAAACATTAAGTATGCGAAATAGTACTGTTCAATACATGTCATCAAACAACATTCCCATATGACACGTGAGTTCCCGTAGCGGTGCACTGATTGTAGCACAAACTGCTATATGCTTCCTTACCTTACCTTACCCAGGAATGCTCATGATGGGCCATCAGGCCCACCATGTCAAAACACGATGTTACCACGAAACTGGAAGTCTATAACGCATTGCAATGCCACCAGCCAAAGAAGGTCTGAGCCACGGCTTCAGCCAACAAACACAGAAAATGTGGAAGTTCGGCCATGTGGTTTTTGAGATATGTGAGCATACAGCTAGACAGTCACTGTCATATCACAATACTTCCGACCCCTCGTAAGGGCAAAGTGTTAACAATACCAGCTACAAAGCATTTCTGGAGAAGCTGTTAGAAATCTACTTGGACTGAGTTGACGAGTGACGCAGCGTCACTCGTAAACTCACTCCGAGTAGATTTCTAACAGCTTCTCCAGAAATGCTTTGTAGCTGGTATTGTTAACACTTTGCCCTTACGAGGGGTCGGAAGTATTGTGATATGACAGTGACGCTAACAGACTTGAAGCTTCGAGCGTCAGACTAAGCAGTCAATAGCAGTATAATATTCTATTACACTGGCCGCATCTACGGCAGAAAGTGGTAAAGAAACGATCTGGAGTCTGCCTGTCTGTCTGTCTGTCTGTCTGTCTGTCCTGAATGACGTTATTTCTAAAAAAATAGCACGCAACTGCAAAGCTGCACGACTATAAAGCAGCTGTAGGTTGGTCAATTAGTGGTCGTGTGCTATTTTAGAGATGACTACACACGACTCGCTGCAGCTGGCTGGCTGATCACGTGGCCAGCGTACACGTTTCAGTCCTTCTGTCTGAGGGCCGATATGCTGATGTGAAGCTGTTACCTGAGTAGACATGCAGGTACGCCTCCTCTCGTTCTAATCCGCCGTTGTTACCTGCCATACAGCCATACTTGCCAGCATCCTCCACAAACACTTCGTTCACGAACAATGACCCGTTTGACAACACCTGTACACGCCACAAACTCATCCGCTATACATCTTCCACATGCAACAATTTATTTATTCACGTGTACAACATACTGAAGTCAGTAGACTTACAATGGAATTGTAACATTATTAATAAACATGTTACTTGAACAAAAAATGCATTTAGAGAGTTAAAATTCCTCCCGATGGGTTGACAAAATTCTGTACACTTTGTTTTGAAATCATATTTTGGCCTGAGTGCACTGTATTCGAATATTTATACCAACACAGGCCTGCCTGGGTTCAAATGTTCGACAACATTAACTAGCAGCAGCCAGTATTATACAGTCGACCTTGAATCGACGAAGATCGAGCGCATCAACCCTGTTGTTCTTGTCCCAGAGCACAGTCGGTGTCGGATCTCCGATGGCAATGCAGTGCATCATGAGTGAGTGACCTTCATAGGCGGTCGTGTTGGACGGCTTCACTTTGAACCTCGGCTTCACTGCAGACACAACATAGACACAGCAACCATCAGACACACGATCGTCAACAGCATCAAAAGTATCAGAATTAGGTCCGGTTTTTCCACAGCAAATTAACCTCCCGTTAATTTAATTCGGCATTAAATCCGGCCGATAATGATCAATTTACTCAGATGTCGTTTTTCCACCGGCAGTTCGTCAATTAAATCGTCCGTTTAGGTCAACCTGGATTAGTTGGGTTGGGTTATGTTAATTCGCTTTTCCCACTTTTTCTAGAACTGAGAAAACCTTTGAGGATAGGTAAGCGGCATTGGTTTTATGCGAGACGTCCTTAACTAACCAATCAACGTGTTAAAACTGTTAGGCCCTATTCCACATGTCCAAGGTTAACCGCGTGGTCAGCTGTTGAAGCAGTGAAGAAAAGTAAGACTGTTGAACCCAACTGGAGACCATCACCCACTGGACTCATCCTTTCTTCATTAACAAGAAGCATTTGAAAAATGTTGGGCCCATTCGCCACAGCGAGCCGCCGCACGCCACATCACCAGGTGTCGCTACTGTCGCGTCGCACGCCACCTGCGCATCGATGTCCACGACGACGACGATGACGGCAACGCGTGATGGAGGGGACCGCTATGGCCCCATGAAATGGGCCCAATCACAAGATTACTGTGGAATGATCCATAAACACCGTCTATCCGCCGCCAATATCCAGTACTCAGCTGAATTAGCCATTTCGGGCCAAACGATATGCATTTCGGTCATTTACAGTGATTAGTCGATACCTCAACCATGGCCAAGTCATAGGCAGCATAGTCTTATACGACTACTTCTCATTTGCGTTTAGTGACAATCGTGGCTGTCTGTATCTCGCTTGGTTTTCGAGATACTGACGACGTAAGTTCTGCTTCAACGACGTCGCGGCCAATTTTAGTGGCTATAATGGCCACGATGACTGGTTGGTTCGACTTCCAGCACGAGGTTTCCTATTAGTGCTCAATAGTAACTACAGCTCTAAAATGCACTGTTATTGGTCCCATTCTATGGGGCCATAGCGGTCCCCTCTGTCACGCGTTGTCGTTGTTGTGGACATCGATGCACATGCGGCGTGCGACAGTAGCGACATCTTGTGAATGGCAATGTAAAATTAGAACAGGCGGCGTGTGGCGGCTCGCAGTGGCGAATGGGCCCAACATTTTTCAAATGCTTCTTGTTGATCATATATACGATATTGGACATAGGATAGACAACCAAACGGACACAGCAGCATCAGCTATATCTGTGGATCGAAACACAAAACGACTGTGACCTGCAGGTCTAGGTGGAACCGTTGTCGAGTTATAAGGATAACACGCTATAGAGCCCATTAGGTGAAACATGACGTCGTTCACAAAACCGGAAGTATATAAAGTATCGCAACGCCGCCAGAGGAGAACTGAGCCACAGTCACAGGCAACACACAGAAAAATTTGGTGAAGATCGGCCATGAGGTTTTCGAGATATGCGAATGGACAGACAAAACTCATCACAACACTTGGCGCCCTTCCCGGAGGCGAAGTGATGATGTGAGACGTTGATAGAACACGGTATAGACTTATAAATACCAACGACGTCGACGCGCACTGAAGCGTTGACTGATCCTTGCTCGTTGGTCGCTACACAGACGTACAGGCCAGCATCGCCGCTCTCGACGATGCTGAAGTAGAGCGAGCCATTCGGCGTCTGACTGACGTGCTCCGACTGGACCGTTCGACCGTCACGGTGCCAGCTCACACGAGGTGGCGACTTGCCGTCGGCACGGCACACCAGTCGCTCTGATGAGCCGAGCTGCAGGGTCGTGTTGCGAGGAACCTCGGTGATCTTCAGCTGTTCTGTTAGTTACCGCAAACACCGCCACAACTTGCCACCAAATTACTCACTTATACCACCAAGTTAAAGACATAATTTAATCTTGATGTTTTTAAATGCCGAAATGACCTATAATTTTAGCCATCGATTTAAATTTATTTTATTACCTAACAAATGCAATGAACAAAACACGGCATTCAACAGTCGGTTGGCGTTACATTATCAAATACGTATTTTCGAAATAAAACAGAAGTGACAGTCGGAAATAAATTCAACTATATCGTAAGCATGACTAGCCTATACTGACTGTAGACGTAGAGGTGGGCGCTGTTGGAAACTATCGGAGGAAAGCCAGTTGTCTTGACGGAACAAGCGTAGTTGCCGTCATCAGTCAGCCGAGTGTGTGCGATTGTCAGACGAGTCGTGTCCATGTCCACAGTGAATCGTTCATCATCCATCTACACACAATCAACCGCATCACTTCACTATGATCCACCATCATCCCGTTGCTAGGCAACGCCGTGTCGTCGCCTAGGCCTACATGAACTTAGGCCCAATCAAGCGTGAAAATCGAACATTGTTTGAGTACCGCACATGAAATACGTTTACTACGATCACTAACTGTGACAGTTTATCGGTTGGAGACAACGCAGTCTCAAGGTACGTTCACACCGAATTCGTTGCGTTGCGTTGCGTGGTGGTGCCGCACCGCCAAGCGGCGTCATTTTCGACGCAACATGCCGCAGTATACCGCAACATGCCGCTTTCATAACGTCTACTTACACAACGCATGAACACGGCACCGCACAGCACCGCAACGCAACGCATCCGGTGTAAACGACCCTTTAGTTGGACTGCACAGCTACAGCGGGCGGGCACAGTGCAGTGATGTATCTGAATTAGCGGCGTTCTTGGTCGTTCATCTGCACGCTGACGATGGACGTGGCTGCAGCGACAGCATTTGCGGGTCATTGTGGTCATTCGGCGACTGACCAGTGACCGCGGTCAGCCAGTAATCAACTGACCACTGACCAATCCGGCGGAGGGCTACTCATGATTGTATTTCTCTTCTCTCTACTTGTTCATTCATCAGACGCAGTCGACGTCAACTCATCGATGCTGCTGATGTGAAATATGACGTCAATACGTGGCCCACACACAGACGTGTCTGTATAACGACAGTGTGTCAGTCACAAACAAAAGACCGACGAACGTATAAAGATTTCCCACGGTAACGTTAACTGACGGTGCCATGTCGAGATCAAGATGTCAAAGGTCAAGGTTAACTTATTAACGTCACAAACCGGACAAAACTCATATACGTAACATGCCGCATAACTGATGATTGTCAGACTTGGTAGAAACCTTGCTCCGACCACGCATGCTTGCACAAAGCGTCAAAGGTCAAAAGGTCAAGAGGCTGAGGTCACGGAGTCCACTCATATCGCTGTCCATCTGTCTGCGTATCCAAAATTATGCTCAGAGTTGGTATCATGGGTTCTTCATGACCAAAGACTAGCATCGACCTGCATCCAGGG
>Ga0209782_1000883_pt1 | contig 14425 bp, 9 predicted proteins | sample WorMetmaBAHAMAS1_FD_187390 | JGI IMG/M metagenome (GOLD analysis project Ga0209782, IMG submission 187390) | Marine gutless worms symbiont microbial communities from Max Planck institute for Marine Microbiology, Germany - Inanidrilus... | ecosystem: Host-associated > Annelida > Digestive system >...
CAAGTATTCGCTAGAGGGCGACACTACGGCGCCGAGCGGGCTATACGCTAGGCTTTGCCATGCATTTTCTAGTTTTTCCTGGTATATGGACCGATTTTCACATTTTTTTCACCAAATGGTAGATATTTGTTCGTAGATGATCGATCTGAACCTCTTTTCCGATTTCTTCAGGGACGCTGCTATGGTAGGCCTAACCAATTTTCAGAACAAATTGTTGAAAATTGCTGCCACACCCTTTCGCTATAAGAGTCGAATTATCTCAGGATCTACTGGACTAAGACCCTAAAGTTCGAACTGGGCCAATATTTTTTGTACAATGCACCTAGGGCCTATACCAACCAGGTTTCATCATCCTATATTTAGGCTAGTCATTCAGAAGTTAGTGCTGACAACAAATCAACAGACTGAGTAAGAAAGTACAGTAAAAGTAGACATCCTGCATGATTCACGAAGCGTTATAAAGCTAATTTTAATTTCTATTTTGCACAGTTTAATTAGGCATAATTTTTGAGGACACATTTTCATTTGGGTAGGCGCATGCGTCTGTATTTGAACCAAACCTTTATGAGCAATTTATGCTGGCTACTACAGGCCTATATCAAGTCTGAAACATTGTCAAGAGAGAGGTATCAAGACACATTAATCACTAAGAGTCACACTGAATATCTGTTAAATTTGACCAGCAAATAGTGACAGCAAACTGTCAGTAATTTGTGCTGCATAAGGATAAACAGTGAACTGTGACTGAATGTTCAACAACCGCTGACGTTGCAGCCTAAGTACGTAAGTAATCAACTTATATAGTGCCAAAGTCAACAAATAATCAGGGTGCATTGAGGGCCTTGCAAGGAGGTAATGTTAAAGGCTCATTGAAAGAAGAGTGTTTTGAGATGTCGTTTAAATGTAGAAAAGGTTTGTGAGTTGGTATTCTCAACGAAATTCCAGACACGCAAGGCACGACAACTGAAAACAAGTTTCGTTCAAGGAACGGTAAGAATATTAGCAGAGATGGAAGAAAGGAGCCTGGATGGAGCATATGGTATCAGATCAAATAAATATGACCTGTACACAGTCACGTGCCACGTCAAGACATCTAAAATTGAGACAGAGTCAAGATGAGACACATGCTCAAACTCACATCACGGCACTTTGTTGTACAATTTGTTGTACCACAATTCTACAAACTACAACTGTTTCTGCTGCACCAACACTGATTATCGATCCACTCTGCTGACTTAATCAGTTATAATGAAAATTCTTCTTGCAGAAATGTAAACAAGGTATCATGCAGAGAAAGGATATGCTCCCCGACTGATGGCAGTTCTACAGGTGCACCAACCTAGCAAGCACTTCTAAAGGCAACAGAATCACTGCCCTTTTGGCTACTTACGCAGAGCCATGTTGGCCAGTCAATATGACTTCCAGCATGGGTTTCCTATTAGTGTTCTATAGTAACCATATCCCTAAAATGCACCATTTTTGAACTAGTGGCATAGGTAAGACAGGTAAATAAGACACATGTATCAGACAGACAGATGGATAGACAGACATACGGATCAGAGCATTGCTTAGTGCACCTACTGTAGGGCGGGGGTGTAAAAACGAAATACAGCATCCATATGTACTTACTTTGTACAAGCACGTGATAACTAAATACAAGTACACATACATGTACGGAACCATAGCACATATCAAACAAGCATAGCGGTCCTATGATAAAAACTGACAATATTTTCACAATGATCAAATGTACTCGTGGAATAGTAACCATGTTGCTAAATTATATCACCATATATCATCAATTCATAATTAGTAATAATATACTGTAAAAATATCACAAGTTCGATAAGTTAGAATAAATGTCAAAGCATTAGTTTTTACTCACAGACATAATTAAGTACAATACTACAGTGTCCGGGTTAGTCACTTCCATGTTAGAAGCCAAGAGCAAACATGGAAGTACTGTGACTGAGGTGCATAAGTTTTATGTTTCTCGTCGTCTTGTACAGCCGACAACTTACGACACACAAACTTGTCACCTACACATCACACCAACACTTCAGTCACACTGCGGTAGTGACATCTGCCTCGTTAGTCATTAGCTCACACAAATTCACCAATTACACTGTTCCCACTAAAAACTCTGGAAGAAGGTTTGCATGATGTTTGCCTGAGAAGATGGTGAAAAGAAACTGCAGACACTGCATATATGCCATAAAACCTGCATGTATGTCTATTCAGCGGGTGCTTCGAGACGAGCAACTTGCATCACAGAACGGAAAACTGCTTACCGAACAGTTGTTGCATGTAAGCATCGGTGATACTGTGTGGTGGACCTGTATCAGCAACACATTAACACATTTACATGTTATAAATCACTAAAATGCATACATTGCCAGAAACAGTCAGTCTTTTGACACTCACTAATCATCTGTGGCTGCTAATCTACTAATAACTTTAATGCAAGGCATAAACATGGAACTTGCATGTTGCAAACAACCTATCTGATGCATTTACATACATAAATATATATACAATTTGCACAGTGGTCAAACACAAAGGCTTGAATCTGAGGTATAAACTTAGTTTATGTTTATAATGGTACTATTCATAGCACACACAGCAAAAATTGCAGTGGCCACAAAAGTGAATCTCAAACTGTTATTAATAACTGAAAACATAAACTGCTAGGCTAAGGATATTTTACATGCTTTACTTCACTTCATTAGCCAACAATTTGCTGATTTTTAGACCAATTCAACATCATTTTCCAGTAAATCTGGGTTAGCTGTTTCCTATTGTATTTCTTCTTCCACATGTTCTGGAAGAAAATCTTTAGAGACAAGTATCACAATGTCATACAGTCAGAGAAAGTACTGAAGAATTTGCATTCATTTGTCGTCCAGCAGTTGGATGCCAAGCTGCTGCGGTTGAAGAACTGTCTATAATTTGAATTACATTGTAAAAAGAACACTGCATTGTATTTAATTTGTTTATTTGTGCTTCACAAACAAGTGCTCTTCATAATAACAGTAGTTCGATGTATATTTGTATGTTTTCATCATACACTGTTATTCTGTACAACAATAAAGACCACCAAATGTTCTTTGTGGGTGGTCAACGAATCTAAGGTGGCAGATAGCCACCATTTAAGAGCCATTAAAAGTGTTATCTGCAAAACCATTATTTTTGCAAATTTCAATGAAATTTAGCATGCTGATGTATGTAAGTTGGATTGCTGCCATTCTGAACAAGCATTATATCACCACATCTCAGAAACAACTCGATGGATCACCATGAAATTTTACACAATGATGCATGTTGACCTCTGAACCACACATCAGCTATAACTTTCTAATAATCAAAGATGGCCGGTAACCACCAATCTGAAAAGAATAATTACTTATGTTTTACCTACTAAAACCACAAAATTTTAAAAACAAAACTGTAAGTTTCTCTATGTTGTAAAAGCCACTGCTTTAAAAAAGCACACATCAAGATTTCATCTGCAAATTCCAAGCACAGAAGCCAGCTTTTACAAACATAACAGGCTGCTGACATAAATTTTTATCAATTTAAAGTAGTGGCACTTACAACAAACAGAACTAAAGCCAGTTTTGTTACTACGGTTTTATAGGTATATTCAAACCACCAATGTCAAAGCTGTGTGTGAGGTCAACTAAGTCTAAACGCTAAGACTAAAGGCTTAGCTGAACACGTTAAGTCTGATGCCCAGTTTACACTTTAGGCTCTAAAGACCAAAGACTTGACATTTCCAATTCAACCTATCATCAGGTTAGCTAACTGACTGATTTGGCACGCTGTTCATTTGGTCTATGGTGGTTATTAATTATACCGCCATATAGGACGTCATCACTGGCATAAAAAATGACAGGTAAAAGGTGAAAATTAGTTAGAAACAAGAGCATAATTGTAAATGCAACTGAAACGTGAAGACTTTTGTTAAAACTAAATTTAATCTGTGCTTCGTCTAAGATCATGGCTAAGCCTTAGGGCTTAAGACAAATAGATCATTACACATCTAACATAGGGAATTCCCAAGTTAAGACAGTTTAGTTCGGCTTAGCTTTGGTCTTAGCCAAAATGATGATTTAACATCGGTCTTAGCCTTTACGGTTAGACCAAAGTTTGGTCGTAAGTCTGGTCTTAGACGAAATTGCCAGCATGAGGTCATATTCAGTCTTAACTTTCGACTTAGACCCAAGCTTGGTCTAAGCCTTAGTCTTAGCCCTTAGGTCCGGTTTTTCCACAGCAAATTAATCTCCCGTTAATTTAATCCCGCATTAAATCCGGCAGATAATGATCAATTTACTCAGATGTCGTCAATTAAATCGTCCATTTAGGACGATTTAATTGACGAACTGCCGGCTAAAAACGACATCTGAGTAAATTGATCATTATCTGCCGGATTTAATGCCGGATTAAATTAACGGGAGATTAATTTGCTGTGGAAAAACCGGACCTTAGACTTAGCGGAAGCTGACCTCACCCAACGTGACAGACAGCTCTAGCTCTTCTCTGCTGGCTGTAATCATTACCTCCTGAAAGTGACTCCTCCAGTTCAAATACTTCAACAAGGTAGCGGCAGCAGTCTGACATTATCGAACATATAACTTCAACATATCTACAACACAACACAACAGCACCCGCAATGCTGCAATTGCATCCCTTGCACCACGTCCATTTTTTTGCCGTACTGGTCTTCGCCAAGCTGTAACTCTGCCTTAGATTCTAATCTTTGACTCAAAACCTTCAACACTGTCTTTGAGACATGTGTTACTAAACCGATAGTTCTGAAGTCAACACATTCTTTAGCCCATGTCTTTTCTCTAATTGGACTATGACTCCATAAACTCTTGGCCATTTACTGTTGACATATATTTTATTACATATCTGAAAGTTCCATTTTGCCCTTATCACCCATACCTTTAATATTTTGGCTGGTATGCCATCAACTCCTGGCATTTTTTTTATTCTTTAACTCCTTCAAGGCTTTCTGGAATTCACAATATAGCATTGGTGGTCCTTCTGTATCTTCTTCTGTAATCTTTTCTAAATGAAAAAAACCTATTACGGTGGTCAATTATGCCACAATAAGCGTGCAAAAACACTAAAGTGGTGGTAAGTCAATATCTATGGTGTATAACTTCGAATCTATGTTATATATAATACAAGAAGCCCTGAAACTATGAGACCAAAGGTCAGACCTGATTGAAGTATATAAAATGATGCGCGGTTTCACTGATGTTCCTGTTTCATTTTTTTTTCATACACATGGCCACAATTTGAAGCTGGTTAAATCACATTGCTTACTGACTCAAGACTGTACTTCTTTTCCTTGCATGCTGTAAACCGTTATAACGGCGTAATTAAACCAGGATATTGTCAAAGCACAGTCTAGGTTTCAAGAGGCATTTGGATAGTCTGCATTCTAAAAAGATAGTTTTTTTCATGGACTCCATGTCCGCATAACCCTATTGGCTGCTGACTTTGATACGTGACTGGATGTCTGAATTGAGCTGATGCAAGATTGAAGCAGCCACAACAGGTGAGCATCCCGGTGAGCATAATATAATATGGCGATGGTGGCTGTTCAAAACAACGATCATCATTATAACTGTCCAGTTAAGAAAGGTAGCACGTTTCAAAGTGCAGATGAAGTTATACAGTGTGTCACAGAGTTTTGTGCTGCACGTTTTCCGCCACTTTATAGTATTTTTGAGTGCTTATTGTGGCATCATTTACCACCATTTAGATTGGCGACATTTACCGCCACTTTAGTGTTTTTGGGCGCTTACTGCGGCATCATTTACTGCCACAATAGCACCATGCTTTCTAATTATGCTTGCTTCTCTTCTGGTTTGCTCTGCTTGTCATATAATTCCTCAATATATTATTTCCACCGCTGTTGCTTTATATCTTGTTTGACGTTCTTCGGCCATAAGCTTCTTCCAATTTCTTCTTTCATTCATCATTTCAATTATTTCTTTCGTTATTCATGGTTTTCTTGCTCCTTGTCTGCTTTCAATTCCAAATGATTGCTCTGACAAATTGACAACATTTTTCTTGAACTGTTTCCACCTGTCATCTATATTTGTGAATTTTCCTTCGTATACGTTCAATAGCTAAATGAATCTCAATAAGAATAACACTTGCAACATCACACAACACAAATGTATAAAATAAAAAAATATAAATAATAATATCTAGCAATTAGCAGCCTATGGCAATATGTTGAAAATGTAATATGACTTCTTTTATTAGACCAGATCATTAGCACTAGTGCTAGATAGGAGCTATTCCTATATGGAGAATAGTTTGTCTGTGTGTATTGGTCACATGGGTAATATCTGCAAAAACGGCTGAACCGATCAAGATGCCATTTAAAGGTGGTTGACTCGCATGTACCCAAGAAACCATGAGTTAAATGGGCATAACATGGGAATACATACAACTAGCAATATGTGCTTAGTTGCGATGCGGACTGTCACTATCAGTACAGTAGCAACTTGTTTTATATACTCTCATGCACACAATTTTAATTTTTAAGCTGTAATTTTACCAAATTTTATGTACTGGTAAATGGCTAATAAACATCGCATTAATAAGTGTACACTGTGCATCTTTTCATTTATTGTCAATATATACATATATATATACATATATAAGAGTATATACTGTACTGAGACTGGACAGCTTTCAGTATCTTTCAACATCCTCTAGCAGCTAAGTCAGGTGTGAATCATAGCATCACTAAGTCAAACATCTTATTACCATAATAAAATAAGTACCTTTGGACATCAGCCACTGCCATAGCAATCAGACTTCCACGATCCCACACTACATCAAAACGTTCCTCTTCAGCTCTGCAATGTTCACATCTTTACTAATTAAACTGTCAAAAATTACAACATTTTTTAAAACACAATAGTGGCAATTTGTTCTTATTCTGTTTCATAACACAAAAACATATCACATATCAATATCACTGATGATTAAAACTGCAAACCGAGTGTCAGTTTTCAAGTGTTTTCACTTACAACAGTATTTTGATACTGTTAGTTAAAGCCAGTAAACAGACACATACTTGGCAAACTCCATAATGTCACAGCAGTACAATGATATTGGTAAACTTGTGCTCTGAAACATATTACACAGACCAACCATTCAGAGAATATCTGCAAAAACAAACTGCTATACAGGAACACAGGCATAAGGATTACAGAACACACACTATATGTAAGACACAGTCATAATAATCATGCTCAACTGTTTCACGTCTGTTGCTATCCTGTCCGTCATTGGTTAATCAGCTAAGTCAGCTCACAAGTACAAAAGTGGAATGGTCTTATACACCCATATCACAAATGGACGAGGCATATCAGGCAGACAGATGCTGTACATTGCATGCACAGCAGCAGCAACGATGACATATAAACCTTCTAGACAAGGCCGCGGATGCACTGAGTATCTATCTGCATAACTTGTTGCTGGTATTTAACATGCTATGCTACAATAGCATGGTATATGCTGTCAGCGTGTGTCTGTCTATCTGTATGTATGTGTGTGTGTATGTCTGTCACACACGGGTATTGTATCAAAATGGCTGAACATAGAATCATGCACACAATATTACCCAGGGACTTTACTGATGCCAAAGATCTCGGCAAAATTTAAATGGGGTCATCCCCAATGGGGGCGCCGAATGCAGGATGGATAGGTTAAAATCAATCACTTTCAACGAGTAACTGGCTATAACTCAAAAACGGTATGAGATAGATGCATACTTTCTACTGAAGTCGAACAGGAAGTCGTATGTGCTGTGTCGAACAGTTGTTGGCAATGACAAACCACCTTTTTTTCTACATTCTGCGTCGTCTTTTGTATCTTCGTAGTGCGTGAACGTAAATACAGTTTGATGGTACATAGTCTCAGCCTATAGATGAAAAATCATCCCTAAAAGGGGCGTGGTTGTCATGTGACCCATTTTTAGCGCAAGATGTAATATATACATCTCGCGCTTATGCTACGATGTCAGTGTCCGTCTGCCTGTGACGTTTGTGCATTGTGGTCACAGGGTGCAATGGATCCCGGACATCTTTGCATGCTTGGATAGACGGATGTCATTGCTACTTACTGACAATGCCTCACCCGGATCGTCGGATGGGATGCTTCTGGGATTTCTGGTGGAAGAGGGGAGGGGTATGGAAAAATTGGTAACTGTAGCGATATCACTTAATTTACTTACTGATAGTCTGGACCAAAAACAGTTGACGGTTCCGTTTTGTTTACATATGAACGATGTTGATATTTATGTGATTTTATAATCTAATCTGAAGAACGGTTTGTGCTAGAGCTTCCCAAATCTCGTGCTATGCTAGCCACTGCAAGGCCCTCTTGATAATTTGGGAGCCCCATTCATATCTCAGGAATGGCTGAAGCTGTCACACCCCAGTATTGTATGAAAACGGCCAGGTGCATGTACTCTAGTTTACTGGTGCTGAACATTAATCGAAATTCAAATGGGGTCACTCTAAACGGGGGCAACAAATGCAGGCATCAAACATAGCCGGAAATGTATGGCCCTTGAGTACGACTTTCACATACGTCTGTGGTTTCTCACTGCTATACAACCAACCTACCCCACCCTGGGCGGCTTCAGCAGACGACAGGTCAGCTCCCGAGATCTGTGATGGTGGAGATAGGCAGTATCCCTTGTGTGGACATTGACTTTTGTGTAGACACTGAATTCTTGTGTACACAGGTAGACTCTATCTAGTCTTGCCAAAGGACTGACAAATCACCCCCTAAAGGGGCACAATTGAGCTCACATAACCCACTTTTGCATGTGCAACTGTAAACTAGGAACCTTTCACCACGCCATCAGTTTAGTGAGGTTAACAATGCCATCGGCAGTGGACCTTTGTTGCTCACACCTTCGACGGTAGATGCCAATGATGCTACACACTAAGGCTCAAGCTCCATCAGTACGATTTGCTGTGTATTTGTTGCCAACATCTTTGTATATTATGCTGACAACAAATCGACCGTGCATGTATGTACTAATAACTGACAGCTGTCTGGTCTGTGCAGCAATGTGCTTTCAGTATTGACCGACGCTCATTACCTCATGATTACACTCGACGTGCAGTGCGATATGGTCAATTTTTAGTAAGGCAGCATCGAACAGTCGATCAGCATTATCAGATATACTTGTCTTTAATGTCTGGTGTTGCAAGTTGCAGGTTTTGGGTAAGGTTGGCATCAAACGGGCAGGGCTGGATGGACTCTGTCTGTGACAGATATGATATGATGATGTTGCCCAGAGCAAGTGAGCAAATGGCTGAGTGAATGGCCGAGCTATCCATAGAGGCTGGCCCATCTGGATTGCAGGAGTGTTAGATCTTTTGGCTCTTAGTTTTTATTATCATGAAGGGCAAATACAGTAATGCTTATCAAGCTCCAGCAATAAGAATTCACATCACTGCATTTCCGTTGTTACAGCATTTATATTAGCTGCCGTAATTTTTTGAAACTGTGCTTCCATGTCCTCTTCAATAGGCTTCAATGTGTTTTTCAGACAGAGTTAAAATATTACACAAGAACATAAATTAGTTGTGTATGCTATGAGTGATAATATTCTCGCATTATCATTAGTTCAATGTCAATTTACACTGTGTCTCACAGTGTAACCGATTTCGATAATTTTTGGTACAGATATTGCTGAGTGAGTATGCTATCGAATGGTAATTTGCTATCCCACCTCTCCAAACTAATGTCTCTCCACTACCTGGGGAAACACAAACCCCAGAAATTAGGTCTTTTCAGACATGCTATTTACTGTCTGTTTTGGCTTGCTATATCTTCGACACTTATAAACCAATTTTGATAATTTATTTGTAGACAGTAGGCCGTAGTATTAAGTACAGTGTACAAATATTATTTTTTGCTTGGCGATTTTTGTGTAACACCAGTTCGTCAACAAGATGAATGTTATCAGCTGTGTGGGTACTGCGTCATCTGCTGCTACCAGAACAATGGTTGACCCACCCAGTAACCCATAGCTTTTGCAACAACACTGGTAGACAAGGCCTATGTTCCAGCTTTTGCTGGGAAACTCTCTGACTAAATGCTTACCATTTTACCCTTTAAATCAAACAAGTTATTAATGAGAATCTTATCTTCTTCAGTAAATGGCATGTCTACAAACAACCAGTGATGACATGTGGCAACTGTTAATGAGTGTCATGTTGATATCATGCATCTCTTCTCATGTGACTTCATTTTATCGCAACTGAGTGCTTGCTGTGATAGGTCACAGTCACAACGAACTAGGTCGCTTCGACCATGCTGCACGACCCAGTTCAGCATGGTCGCGACCAATCACAGCTCACTCTGTTCACATAAAACTTGACACATTAGCTTTCATGTATAGCAACAGGCGTACACACATTGGCAGCGCATTTGATAACTGCATGACCTTTAATTTGACCTTACGTCAGGGTCGATGCATGTCATTCCTACTAAAAATTCCATAAAAATTTACCCCCAAAAATTTATAGAATTAAATGATAAAGTTCTATCAAACATTCAGACCATTTTTTGTAAAATTCGCCTTCAAATCCTATAGAATTCAATAAAAAAAGTTCTGTAGAGTGGGCGGCTATCTGCAACAAATCTGAAAAATTACTACAACAAATATTTAATACCGTGAAAAATGCCAAAATATGCGGACAAAATATGCGATATGCGCACTTTGCTAAAATATGCGGCAAAGTGCCAAATACGTGAAATCGCATATTCGCGTTTTTCTGACATGCCTAACTGAACTGTAAGACTAGTTTGGAATGCATTCATCAAGAAAACCAAATCCAAACTGAAACCTAGGTCTATTGCCAAAAACCTACCGAAAAATACCGTCCATAAAAATTTAGAAACCGTAACAACACTATTAATTTGCCCAAACTGTTTCAAATTCTTTATGGAAAAAATTATTACACATACCAAAGTGGCAGGTCATTTACAAACCTTGTACAAAAAGCCGTTCAACTTTTCTGCAGGTTGTTTTGTGTATTCCAGCGAATGCTCATTGAAAAATGCCTCTAATGCCATTTGTGAACAATCCGCTCCAACAACAGTATGGCCTTTTTCAGCAAGCCTAAGGCACACCAAGCTAGATATCACAAAGAAAACAATGCTCCAAATAATTACATTTGAACAGTAATTACTACTGATTGCATGCTTAAATTCTTTACCCACATCACTAGCAGTAGCTGCATAGGTGCAGGCTATTGCTAGTGATGACTATATGTAGCGGGGTCTGTCTCTCTGTATGGTGGACACATAGATGAGGTGAGCTGTGAGAAGCATAATGAGTGTATATGCTGGTGAAGTCTCTTTCAGCTGCCGAGTGCAGGTCTCTTGCCAACTAACCACATTGTGATACCAGTGAAACACCAGCATGGTCAGTCGGTATTTGAAGCAGACAGCCAATAACTTCTGGAACAATGGAGACAGACACTCATACTTGTGAGCTTGGCAAACAAAGAAGGATAATGCACTGATGGTCAATTGCAGACAATTCCACAGATATTTGGGTTGCACTCCCATAATTCTATCTAAATTTTGCCAAAGTTCTACAATATTTGACGCAAGAACCTGTTATCACTAGATTACCACATGATGATTATAAAAGACATGAAGGTGTGTTTAAGACAATAACCCAACTATCAGCTGGATGAACAGAGAGACGAATTTAACTGCTACATTTTCGGTAACATTTTGTGACTAAAACAACAAGTCACATAACTGCACTTTTACCATTTCAAGTCAACAGTTTTTCCACACAGCGGAATAAATATTCGGAGATGTTCTCGGCCATCAAGCAGCTTATCAGCATGAGTCAGCAATGAACTGTGAATCACATACACACAATGTGCATTGACACTCAATCGACGGGTGGAAATGGGTCGTAAAACAAAAAGTATCACAACACTCAGCAAAATATGCGCATTGTTGCATGTACTAACATGTTTTATATTGATTTTCAATAAACAGTATAGCTGTGGTGAAGTGAAATTTTTCTTTAGTGAGACAATACCTTTAATTCACTGTTTTTGTGTAATTAATTATAAAGCTCAAAGCATTCACTTTGGGACCACAAAAGTGTTTTTGGTTATAACTCTCCAAATCAAAAATTATGTGGACAAAACTTAGAATGTAAGTGACCGTCGACAGTATCACACAAAAAAAAATTGAGGAAAATCACCCCAGTATGTAAATGGATATTTTTTTCTCATCAGGAATGCAATGTGGTCCACTTGGCCACCAAACCTGCATAGATTTTGACCATTTTTAAACCAGGTGTGAATTGATGTGCTGATGTGTACAGCCATGAAAAATTTCCACATTTCTGTGCAAGAATTGACTGAGTTACTGCTAAGAGTTGCTGTCAATTAAGGTCACATGCAGTCACTGATGAAAAAGCGAGTAGCACTGTCTTGGAAATGATGCAAAACAGAAACTTGGTTACTGCCAGTCACTAACAGGAAGTGACATGTGGCATATCATAGGAGCTCAAAACCAAAGAATATTACTAAGGGGGACTTCAGAGCAGCAGTCTTATAGCATAAATCATAATGTCCTTGCAAAAGGTTACAATATTACAATGATGATACTCATAAACTGAAAAACATTAAGTTAGTGCTTTCATTGAAAAACTCACCTGTTAACATTCTGTTCATGCCACGGTGTTGTACCTAACTGCCAACATTTATTCCAAGATTCTATGCTACGAAGGGCAGCATCAGCAGAATCAGACATTTCTTCTTTCTACAGTGAATCATAAGACAGAATCGATTCAATCAACTTGTAACAAGAGGGCCTAGCAGTGGCTAGCATAGTGCAAGATGTTGTTGTTGAGATGACCCCTCCCCGCGACGACAATGCACGGTAAATTTGGTTCGGAATTTGAAATGTAAATTAGCTATAATGCGCCAAATGCGCCAATTCACTTCCGTCACAGACAGACGGACGAACACTGACATCGCAGCATAAGCATGAGATGTATATATTACATCTTGCACTAATAATTTGTAATGACAGTGCCTGGCACTGATTTCTTGGGTACAGCTGTGTTTTTAGCCGAGTATCTACCAATGTCTGTCTGTCACATGCAAACAATGCCACATGATAGCCCAGATACTTCTTAGTTTTCTGACACCAAAGATCTTGGCGATATTCAAACAAGGTCATCCCCAATGGGGGTGCTAAATGCAGGTGCAGTAGGTTAAAACTGGCAAGATTAAACAAATATCTCACTGTAACTTGGAAATGGTACAAGATAGATGCATAGTTTCTATTAGCTGAACAGGAAGTTGTATGCGCTCTATAGAGAAGTTATGTTGGCAATGACACTGGGGACCCCTAATCCCCGAACCATCCCAATTTCTACATTTTGCACCGCCTTTCATATAGTTGTAGTGGGTGAAGGCAAGACTTCAAATCTGGTACAGATGTTGATCGTAGCTAGCCCCAGCCTGCGGATGACAAACCAACCCTTAAATGGGCATGGTTACATCATGTTACACATTGTAAATTTTGGGGACCCATTAATATCTAAGTTGTAAAATTTTTACGAGGGAGATTATATCAAGCCTTACCAAAGGGAGGACAAATCATCTTCGAAAGGAGCATGGTTTGGCTCACATGACCCACATTTGCACGCACAACTTACTAATGACAAAACTGTTTTTGCTCTTGTTACTTTACTATGCATATTAATTTTGACTCATTGACTAACAGACTGACACCACTGACAACTGGCCAACCACTGATCACGAGCGGCATTTACAGTTACTGCACGCTAGGTAAACGTAAAATTGCTTATCATTGCATAGCCGGCCATGCACACAGCCAGATGGTGATTTAGTAAAACACATTTAATTAACACATTTAAACTGCTAACAAACTGCTAACCCTTACCCAGGTTTCCCTAAATCATAACCATAGAGCTGGCCATGTGCATAATAACACTGGTGTCATGCCAAATATGTCGCATTGCCAAATAACTCGCAGTATGAGATTTGAGCGACATGTGGGAATTATTAAACCTAACCTTACAACTAACCCTAACCCTAAAACCCTAACCTTAAACCTGACTGTAACCGTAATCGAAGAAATAAAGGTAAAGGTTTACATTACAATCTGTCCGCACCTGGAAACCAGCATTTTTGCGCGATCGACCGATGGCACTGCGCGATCGGTCGATCGCGCTGCACCATCGACCAATCGCGCAGCACCAGTAGGACACTTTCTACAAGGTTAGTTGGTTGGGGTTTAACGGCGCTTTTAACACAATTTAGGTCAAATCACGATGTAAGGTAACTTAGGTGAGGACCATAGA
>Ga0209782_1000884_pt1 | contig 14425 bp, 9 predicted proteins | sample WorMetmaBAHAMAS1_FD_187390 | JGI IMG/M metagenome (GOLD analysis project Ga0209782, IMG submission 187390) | Marine gutless worms symbiont microbial communities from Max Planck institute for Marine Microbiology, Germany - Inanidrilus... | ecosystem: Host-associated > Annelida > Digestive system >...
GTATATTACCTTGCTTTCTAACCAAGTGAATTAAGTCACCTCAGCATTGCATCCCTCTAAATTAATAAATACCAGCTTTAACACACTGGGGTAAAGTCACAAATGTCACCTCTGTTGGGTGGCAGGTAACTGTGATTCCATATGGCATGTGAATTCCCAATTTCCCATAATGGTGAGTCTAGCTGCAAACTGCTATACACGTTTATCTTTACTTTTTAGCGCGAGATGTAATATATACATCTCGCGCTTATGCTACGATGTCAGTGTCCGTCTGTCTGTCCGTCTGTCTGTGACGGAAGTGCATTGGTGCATTATAGCTAATTTAGGTTTCAAATTTCGATCCCACTTTACCGCGCATTGCGGCCGCCGTGCTGCTTGCGGGCGGATCATCTTGCGCCATGCTAGCCAGTGCTAGGTCTCTTGTTCTTTACTGTCATAAACACTGCCTAGCATTTCAGTATTTGTCAGATTAATAGTGTAGGTACTAGATTCTGTCAAATGTTGCATGCTATCAGCTGTTGTGTATCACATTCTGCAGCATCATGATGAGAGAAACTATCACATATTCTACTGCATACTGGCCGGATTATCACCTTCCGAGAAACAGGTGCTGGAGCTTGGAGAGCCCACAGATTACTACTATCTCACACAGGTAATATGTCACATGATCTCTCTTAATTCAGGTGTTTTTTTTCTAAGAACATCTGGAGCATTCCAGCCCATGTTGATGTGAGTGTTGTGTGAGGATGCTGTGACTGGCTGTCGGAAATTCAAAACCTAAAATAACAGTTTTATTATTTTGTTACTTATATATAGTTGTAGATGTAAGATTTTCTAGTGATTTACGAGACGAACTAAATATAAATAGCAGCTGATGTCTTTATAATAGATTTTGATTATGGCACTTTGATGAATGACTGATACTAACATATACACTTATTACTTGATATAGCTGCAGTGTGACACCTGCTGAATGGATTTTGGGAAAGGTGTTGCCAGTTGCAATGATGACTGTGTTGGTAGGGTGGGAGCGTCGTGTGCGAAGGCCGAGATGATGCGGTCGAGTTTGCAAACATTCGGTCGGCAATGAAAGTGCTTACGTACACCGACGAAGAAATACAAGACTTGTTTCGTGTTCTTGCTGCCGTTTTGCATCTAGGAAATATTGAATACCGCGGTATGGTGTTTATCGAAAATAGTTGAGAAAACCAGTGAAATACTGTTACCGTGCCTCTGCCAATTTTGATGTCATTTCTGTCTGCTTTTTGTCTGTTCGTTTGCAAGATAACTCGATAGTTATGAGTGGATTTTTGTTAAATTTCAGAGTAGGTAGATGCTGTCAGTATAGTTTGGAAACGACTTGTAACATATTGTGAATATCATTGGTATTGTATGTTTACCAGTTGGTCAGAAATACATTATAGTTTGAGAAGTTGTAAGCGAGGTTGCTGCTGCTTTTATTTTGTTTTTTAACTAACTAGGAAATGCATGAGTATTGGCTTAATGACATTGTGCCAGTTTTAGTATCTCACCCAAAGTTCTTCTTTTGTGATGTGTTGGAATAAGATTTCTTTTCAGGCTGTATGACAGCCACCAGGGCTAGTTCACTCAGATCAAGTAGGAATTTTCGTTTACTAACTAATAAATCTTGTACAAAATTTAATATATATTGCTCTTAAGTATTGTCTAAGTCACACGTGTGTCATGTGATAAAATATTTTGAACAAATGTTTCACTTTTTGCACTTTTGTTTTTGTTTTATCATAATGAAATACATGAACTGTTCTGTATATGTTAACAGAAACTATGGCAAGAAATATCGAAGGCACTGAAATTGTCAATAAGGAATGTGTCCAAAGCACGTGCCGCATTTTTGAGGTACTGTTGTTTTTGTGTGTCAGTTTTTCACTTCACTTATTTATTAATCAATCCACATCAAAAACACAGTAGAGTAAGAATAAAGTTAGAAACAAATAAAAAAGATATGTGGAATGAATGGCTGACACAGGGCAATGCCAGTTACATACAGCCAACATGTTAAACAACACGTACAGTATAAAATTTACAATATAAAATTTATTTATCATTTAATTCATTTGATTATCTTCCCGATGTGAGCCAGCCAGGTTAATGAATGTGTGATAGATTTCTAACAAATATCAGTACCTGCGATATTGATCTATATTAGTTACGTCGACACACATATTGAGTACTGAATTTGGAGAGCTGACACAAAAGAAATGGCATCGATTAATATCAGATTTTGGCTGACTGGTATTGCTCAGCCTGTTTTGCATTTTTTTCTGTTATTAATATTATTAGTATTATTGTTGCTGTTATTGATATTATTATTATTATGATACTGTTGTATTTAGATGAACAACTCGAGCCTGAACAATGCTCTGACAATGAAAACAATCCAGACTCGTGGTGAGAGTGTCTCAAAACCACTCAATACCGAGGCTGCCATGGACGTGCGAGATGCGCTAGTGAAAGGTGTCTATGGACGCATGTTCATCTGGTTGATTGACAAGATCAACCTGGCCATTTACAAGGTCAACAGGGATCCTCGTCATATTCGCAAGTCTATCGGAGTTCTGGACATCTTCGGCTTTGAGAATTTTGACTTCAACAGGTGAGACTGAAGGTCACAACTTGCATATTTATACTGCGAGAATTCGCAAGGTGTTCTAATCTAATAGAAGAATAAAGAGCCAGACGAAAACTGCAATGCACACACTAAGCCAGCCACATAATAAAGATTACGTCACTGTTTGATAATGACCATGATGATAATCAAGAAAAACCCGGAAAAGTCATGCAATGGTAATAAAGTCATGCAAATACGAAATTTGTAACATTAGTTAAGACAGTGATAGAGTTATTAGGGAGTTTTTATGTCGAAAAATGTTGATGCTCCAGTTGCTGCTGGAACACAATGCTAAGAGCTTAGTGTTGTGAATGTCATCATAGTGCTTCAGAACAGCATCATCAAGCTGAGGTCTCTTTCATCCATTTGAGATGTCGGGGAAATTCCACAGTATCTGAAGAACAGTAACTTTGTTCTTTTAGCTTACCAGTGATATGTGAATGTCGCAACAAAGGCCCACTATAGATGGTCGGACGATTTTTCAGATTTAGGTCCTGTTTTTCCACAGCAAATTAATCTCCCGTTAATTTAATCCGGCATTAAATCCGGCAGGGGACGATTTAATTGACCAACTGCCAGTGGAAAAACGACATCTGAGTAAATTGATCATTATCTGCCGGATTTAATGCCGGATTAAATTAACGGGAGATTAATTTGCTGTGGAAAAACCGGACCTTAGCCTAGTCATTACTGGCATTGGAGATCTGGCATAAATGTAGCAGTGTCCTTTCATCAGAAGTCCAGTGGGACGAGGCAGCTATGTATGTATTTATGTAGAGAACATTTATATTTTGCAGCACCTTACAGCCTAGACTGTCTCGGAGGCAACAAGGGGATGTATCATTGTGGTCTGTAGAACAAAACGAATTTTCGTTGCGCGCAAAACTGAGTCGGTGATAGCGACAGGTCACTAACTGTCAGTGGAACTGAGATACAAAGAGGCGGACCCGAATAATTGAAACCTCTTTAGTGCTTTGACACTGTTGGTTGCGTAACAGGAAGAATATCGTAAAAAATCCTGTGACATATCCTTATCAGAGGTTCTCTTCAATGATAAGTGGAGACGAAGATGAGATGGATCGGCTAATCTTTGTTCACATAGAAAATCGCCATTAAACGGTGATGAGTGGATGGCTATTGATGTTGCACTGAAATACACTTTATGTTGTTACTATCACTTGCAGTGTTATACCATTGTTATATCATTTAATATTGTCGCATCTATTATTGCTGTGACATTGTTGCTTGCCAGTAATTGGTATTGCTGGACTATGCATTGTTGGCTTTTGCTGGAATTGCAGTTTTGAACAGATGTGCATTAATTTTGCCAATGAAAACCTTCAGCAGTTCTTTGTGCAACACATATTTAAACTGGAACAGGTAACACATTTCTGTAGCGAGTTCTTTTTATTTATTTATTTGAAATTTGTATCATCAGACAATAAATAGATAATGAGCATAAAAGAACAAATGAAAATGCAGATGACATCGGTAACTGAAGGGAAAAACCACTTACACAGAACCGAAAATTAAAATATACGGCTAAAAACGAGTAAATATACGTAGGTTAGCAATTTATATGTATTTGATGTATGCTGTATAAGCATACACTGCACTTGAATTTCAAATAACTTTTCAGTGAATTTTGCCTTTGTTTTTGCAACTGTTAATTTCCACTTTTACTGATTTTTGCCGATTGATAATAAGCTATTTTTCTGATAATTTTAAATCCTTTGTAAGTCAGTTAGAGTGTGTTAGTTTAGTTAGTTGCCTGTGTGAGCTAGAAGATTGGTTTATTAGCCGACTGTGGTAACAGTTCAGCTTATTTTATGGGTTGCGTGCGTTGGACTCCACTTCTTTGACTTCAGAGTGATCTATTCTTGCATTGATTGAGACATAAAAACTTTAATTTTATGCGTCTGCAGGAAGAGTATGACAACGAGGCAATCAACTGGAGCCGTATCGAGTTTGTTGACAACCAGGAGGCACTGGATATGATTGCAATGAAGCCGCTGAGCATCTTTGCTCTCGTGGACGAGGAGTCCAAGTTTCCGCAGGCGACCGATTCCACTCTGCTGTCGAAACTGAACAACCATCACGGCAAAAACAAGAACTATCTCAAACCCAAGTCGGACATCAACACGCTGTTTGGAATAAATCACTTTGCTGGCGTTGTCTTTTATGACACCAGAGGTGAGTGATAATATTTTAGGTAAGATATTTGTTTTCAGTGCATCTGTGCAGCTGATTATGTTCATTTGATTGATTTATTGATTTACTTATGTTTGCTTTTAAAGTGCTTTGACACTGTTGACAGTTCAACGGGAAGGGCATGCAGCCCGTAAAAAGTCCATGTTACTTATCCTCAGAGATTCTTTGTAAGAAAAAGCAGAAGAAAACTGAATAAATAGAACGGCCACATTATTCCAGAGGTGGCAGTGGTTGGGCGACGGAAAGAGCTTCCAGCCTGTAAAAAGTGTGTTGCAGTTGTCGTCAGAAAGAGTGCCAGTTATAAATGAGAGGTTTATTTATTTATTTATTTATTTAAATGAAAGAAACAAAAAGCCATCCGGCCACTGACATGCTTCAACAATGAAACAACGACGGTATAGTTATTGTAAAATAAGCATAAAATCTGAATAAAAACATCAACACAAAAATAGTAATAACTTTAAAAACCATTGTAATGATAAAAAAAACTGTCCAAAGTAACGATATATAATCGTTTTTCTAAAGATACTAACAGATGGCATCATAATATTCTCATTAGTCAAACTATTACAAGCATCGACAACTCTTGTTATTGAAAAAGTATTTTCTAACATTACTGTGACAATCACTTTGTGATTATTGCCACAAGTGTTTATGCGTTCATAGTGAGGACTGATTCACTAAGTTATTATTGACTTATAGTTTTGGACTTGGATAGCAATTATTGGTGCTATACAAATTCGATTCAGTTATTGATCCATTGATTGGTGTAGGATTCCTGGAAAAGAATCGTGACACCCTGAGTGCAGACTTGTTACAAGTGATTCAGGCGTCATCGTTCAAGTTTATCACGAGCATGTTCAAGGAAGATTTCTCGGCGGTATGTAAAAATTGTCTTCTGGCTGAGTCGGATACACATGGCAGAGATTGACCCCAATATATGACTCCAGTTTTTACGTGGCAGGTTCCATTGTTCTGTTTGGCATCAGAATTCAGGGCCATAATAATAGACGCTGTATCCATGTCACAGAAGTTACTGCTGATTTTTTGGATGGCATGTAAACTGCAGTTGGAAATATATGTTGTGTAATTTATTGTTTTCTGTGTGTCACTAAATTTTTTTTGTGCAGCCACTTAAGGTGCCATACACTGTGTTGGTGTGACATTCAATATTTTTTTTCCAAAATGATGAAACAGTCGGCAATAAAATTGTGAAATGGGTCTTTAAATGCCATTGATATGGACTGCAGCCAGTGAGCTAGATGTGGGGGTGTTGTTAAGGCCAACAAACTTGTTTCTTCAATGGGTGATGACTGTCTTTTTCTTACAGTTAAATTTTAGACTTAAGTTTTAACTAAAGTTTAAACTGTACTCAAAAGTCTGGTTTTGAATTTAAATTAATGCCCAGATTACCTTCATTTTAAACCCCACTATGAGTCACTTTCTTCTGCATTAATTATGTTTTAAAATGAGTTTTAGTTTATCTAGAGTTTAACGCTGAGCGTAAGTAAAAGATTCAGTAATTATTGTTTTCATCGTGAGAGCATTGAGATCTACTCCTGTATTGCAAGTGATGCAGGAGGCCATGTGTGGGTGTGTGTGTGTACTGGGGAACACAGATGGGAGACGCAAAGAAGAGATCAATGACCCTTGGCTCGCAATTCAAGAAATCTCTGGAGTTGTTGATGAAAACCCTCGGCGCTTGTCAGCCGTTCTTTGTGCGCTGTGTCAAGCCGAACGAGTTCAAGCGACCACTCGTTAGTGTTTATTCGCTCTGTCGCATTATGTGTATTTGAAGTGGTTAATAGCTCAAATAGCATTAGGAAGTTGTATGTAGACATACGTTTACCGTGTACACCTACTGTGACCCTCTAAACTGTTTTGATTTACTCAGTGGGTGACTTCACTTTTTGGATGAGTTTTTCACTGAGACTAGACTTTGGATTAAGACCGAACTTAATCCAAAAAGTGAAGTGACGTTTTTGATTCAGACTTAGCGAATTGCTGAGCGAAAATTTTCGCTGATCGATTTTCTGAGTCCAGAGTTTAGACTCAGCGATTCACTCAGCGAAAGTTAATCTGAACAATTCGTTCTCAGTCCACATCACTTTACCTGCAGTAGATAGCTTAATCCGATAGGGATTAATTTTCACTGAGCGAAAACTCACTTCACTTTTTTGATTTTGTTTGTAAACAAAGATCGCGATCATGATTGTGGCAGCTAGTGATGCGCACGTGTACACAATAGTGTACTTGAATATGGCGGCAGTGACGAAATTTTTTTTTGTCGTGTGCCGTGAGCCTGCTATTGAAATAAATTGACTGATTGATTTGAAATTCATTGCTATGAAGATGACAGCAAAACAAAGTAAACAAACGATCTATTTTTAGCAACAGTCTCTGCTGAGCTAATGTGGCTTTGGACTCAGTCGAAAAATGTGATCTTTGGCATCACTGTTGGTTGAAGAAGAGCAGCCAGCGTGTAAAAATTGAGTGGTGAGGTGCTGACCTGGTTGTCTGTCTGAAGTGAGGTGTAAATGATTTGTATATGATCCAGCTGAATTCGTTCCCACCTGATCATACATTGCTTCATTAAAATCTAAATTGGTTTATCCTTCTGGTGCCAGCTTTCCGAGGTTGTCCTGGAAAAGGACCCGTTAAATTAATTATAAATTATAAATTGGCGAATTATAAAGTATTGCTGTGATATATTGTACTAGTAAATTTCAGTTTTTCTCTGCAATTTTGTTAAGCTTTACTGTAAATAAGCTCAGTATCATTCATTGCTATTCTAACTTTGCTTCATATCTTACCTCTCATTTGTGTTGTAGCGAGGGACTGATTTTGTTGTTGTAGTTATTTGACCGGACACTCTGCGTACGACAGCTGCGCTATTCCGGAATGATGGAAACGATACGGATCCGTCGTGCTGGTTATCCAATCCGTCACACGTTTGCCGAGTTTGTCGACAGATACAGAATCCTTGTCACCGGTGTCAAGCCGTCAGTCTCGGAGGAGTGCAGGTCGGCATCAGACAAGATCTGTCGAGCGATTCTCGGAGATGCCGACTTTCAACTTGGAAAAACCAAAGTGTTCCTGAAGGCAAGTTATTGAATTTCAGCTATGTTTAAATAATATGCTACTGATCATGACCGAGAAAAAAATAAGATAAAATGAGCATTTCTAGAAAAGAAAAGTATTTGGGGAACAGTTCCATGCATGAATGTGCATGACCAGCCAGTAATGATAATTGTCTCGGATTAAAGTGCTGCTGGTACTGGAGAAACTCTGAAAGAGTGGCAGACCAGAGCTGATGTAGTAAGACAATATTTGTTGTTGTTATCGCTTGGCTGAAGAACAGTTGAAGGTCAGATGAAGCAAAATGTCTTTCATAGGTATGCTTTGTGCCACCCAGCAGCGTCAGAGCACTGAAAGCATCATAAAACATTAATCATAACCAATGTCTCATTCTTTCTTCATTCACCAATGAACTCCTATTAGAAAGGTATTGGTGTCTTTATGCTGACTTTTTAAAGCCTATACCACCAACTTGCAATATTCAACCATAGTAATGAGTAGTGTTAGATTTTTGCTGACCTGCAGTACTACCAAAGTTAGTTTCATATTAGTCGCTATCGCTGCTTCGTTAATCACTTTACTTACTGTGAGATCTTATGCTTTTGTCGGTACTGAAGATAGTCTTTTAAACCATATGTGAACAATATTTGTTTTAAATTGCATATTGTGGTTTGCATTAAATGGGCTGGCTTTAAATGCAGTGTGTTGATGACATGATTGTCATTTTATGAAACTGTTATTACAAATCTGGTATGATTATGGTATGAATCTGATGTGCATATGATGGCTGTCAAGGGTCTGTTAGTCTTCAGTAAGTTGTTTATGAATCACTTCCTTCATTTGTCGACCATCGTTTACAAAACTTTTGTGTCTGCAGGATGCGCAAGATGCGTACCTTGAGCAGGAGAGGGATCACGTGCTGACAAAGAAGCTAGTGCTGATGCAGAAAGCAATCCGCGGTTGGCACTATCGTCGCAAGTTCCAGAAGATGCAGTCCAGCTGTGTCGTACTTCAGACATACATGCGCGGCTTCCTCTGCCACCTGAAATTCCGACAGGTGATCATAGTCTGTTGTGGTAAGGAAGCGTATAGCAGTTTGTGCTACAAGCACCGCACCGCTGCGGGAACTCACGTGCCATACGGGATCACACAGTGTTACCTGCCACCCGGCAGAGGTGACGTTCCCGCCTTTACCCCAGCCAATTAAGACTGGTACTTGAGGGATGCAAGGCTGAGTAGACCTAGTTGGCTTGGTTACGTACCAAGGTGGTATACCCGCCCGAAGACGGTCACCCATCCCAGTACTAAACGGGCTCGACATTGAGCAACTTCGTTCATGTGATGAACGACGCTACCACACGCCAACCATACATGGTGTTACAGATTTCAGCTGGCGGCAATATTGGTTCAACTTATTGTGTGAGTTGAGTGTAACATTGTCGTGTTCTGGGTAATTGCCTTAGTTGATCAAGTTTGGGTGAGTGTTATCATGGAAGACAGCTAATGTGTAAATAGCCTTATGTCTACAATAGACCAATAAAGCTTATTTACTTACTGTGTTAAATGGGGAGGGAGGTGGTTTGCTTCACCATAGAATGGAATGTTTTCCTCATGTATGGTGACTGAGAAAATTATACTGCTGCTGCTACTATACTGCATTTGTTTCCGACTTCCACTATGCTTAACTCAGTCAACGCAGCAATCCTCTTGTTAGTGTGTTTGTTGCTGGCAAGTAAGAAGTGAAGAAATGCTGACTGTCTGTAGATGAGGACGGGTTACATGAGACTGCAGGCGTTGTGCCGGTCGCGAGTTCTTACACAGCACTTTGTCTCACTACGCAACCGAATGGTTGGCTTTCAGGTGAGGGACCCGTGTACCTTTGTGTGACGGTAATTTATGCTCGGTAAAGGTAGATTCATTTAAGCAGGTTTTTGTTGAAAGAAGCCTTTAAATGGTGTTATTGTTGTCGTTAGGTTTACCAGTGTTTTGGAATAGGCTCGTTTTATTTTAATGTTTAGTTAGTAAAATGTGACTAAACCAAGTTTTTTCCTGAACTGTTAGAGTAGAGTTTGTACTGACTGTTACTAATCGTGTTAATCTCTGGTCGTAGCGTAGCCGGTCTGTGTGAAATTGCTGTTGTCTCCAATCAACTCTTGCTTTGTCTTAAGATACAAAATTCCAAATGAAATACTTATGTAATTTTTATGTAATTTCAGCGATACTGCCGCGGATTTCTGTTCAGCAACACATACCATCGTAAGTTGCAGAGTGTTGCCGTACTCCAGTCTGGCATTCGTGGCCTCATCGCTCGGCGAAACTACAACCGCATAAGGATTGAGGTACATGTTGTATTTTAATAATAATAATAATAATAACGGTGAATTTATACAGCGCTTTTTTGTAAAAACCTCAAACGCACTAAATGTGTTAGTATGAGGAAAAGAGGAATGTCTTAAGATGATGTTCAAAAGTTGTTGTCTGAGTTACGTGCTGTGTGATTTAGTGTGAGGTTGCACAGTTTGTGGTATTTTTTACCTTTTAGACCCGTTTTTGTTACAGTGAGAGTGGTTTGATACCCAGCACAGCCCAAATTTCACATCGACCAGAGAGTGTTTGTATGTTTGGGTGTATGAAAACTGCATTCAGCTTAGCAGATATTGTCATTGAATATAATGTAAAAAATTTCCCAAAATGTTGAAATCCGACTGTAATATCGATTGTTTTTGTTTTTTAAACTACAAATTTGTAATATTATCTGTTGTTACTTAAGAACTGCCGAACATAGACAATCGTTAGTATCCACAAAGCACAATATTACTGTGGTAGTAATTAATGCAGTTGCATCATTCAACATCCAAATTTATTGTTTTTTTTTCAATGAAGTCTGATTTTTGTACCTATATTTGTAATGCACATTCGTGGCTCAGTGGTTGCTGCAGTCACCTACATGAATCGTTTTTGCTATCGTTAAAGCCAGATTGTTTCAATATGCCAGAAAAAAGTGCTACTTTTCACATCTGCATGCTTTCATAGTGTGTACAGAGGTTAAAAGGAATATTTTTGTGATACAGTATCAGAAACGTAAAGAAGCGGAACGACTACTGGCAGAAGACGAGAAACGTCTGCGTAAAGAAATGAATGCAAAGCGTGCGCGCGAAGAAGCCGAGAAATTGCACGAGGTTGACAAACTCTACTTTGTGTTTTTTGACTGACTGCTAGAAAAATTCACAGAAAATTTACTTATTTTAGAAAATTGCAATGATTAGTCATGTTCACTGCATTCTAGTACATCGTGTTTGTAATTGTAGTGTATGTATATATACAAACTAGCTAATATTTATATAATGTTGTTGTCAGGGTTGAGATGTCTGGGATTCTACTGCTTCTGTACCAAATTTATTGAGTAAATTTCTTAAGGACAGTGCAGTAAGAAGCAAATAAGAAAATTATTCAACAACTGTAAAGTTCTTTCTGTGTTAAACAGTTGTGTTAATAGTTAGTTAGTGCTGGATATTTGTAAGGTGCAGATATGCAAACATCCATCAAAGTTAACTAACTCCAAAATATAAATGTTTTCAGAACTGTCTTAAGCCACAGGTTCCCAACCAATGGGGTAGTCGCCATTGGATGAATTTCAGATTTTCAGGAAGAATTGAGATCACATATCGGCAACTCAGTCTATTGAAATTTTGATATTTTAGCATATATAACTGAAATAATTCTTCATTGTTTAGCTGCGCATAAAAATCGATGCTGTATTAGTGCTTCATCGTGTCTAGCATTGTAAGAGATATGATGTGTGTGGCACACTTGAATCACAAATTATATGGTGTTTCGCTGCGTGTTGACATATATTAACTGGAATTCATTTTTTGAGTTGGACTGTAACACAAAAGGTGGAATAACATTCTGACGTATCATGCATATCGGAAAATGGTTCATGGGGCAGAGAAACTGGGAACTACTGGCTTAAACTGTTGTAGCTAGCATCCAGACTGGGATCAATGTATTATTATTATTACGCAGTTTTTTAACGCGCCATATGTCTGTCAAAGTATGACGAAATCGCAGGCGATTGTATGTGGATGGATGTTGTGTACCAGGAGAGACTGGCACGTATTGATACGGAGGTTGCGGAGGAGGAAGCTCGGCAGAGGGAGGAGGCAATTTACAAGAAACAGAGAATTGACGTCGCTGAACAGAGACGTAATGCACCAATCGACGACTCCATGATGGTGGATGAAATGTTCGGATTCGTGGATCAGTCATCGGATCTTGGTGGAGGATATGCACCTAGTGCTTTCAAGGTCTGTGATCACTTGTATACTGGACTTTTTTACTTAGTGGGACCCTACCCAACAGTTTGCTGTAGCTATGATGTCATTTTCCTTGACTAAAGTTGGCATTTTTTGTAGAACACCGCGCTGTGAAATGTGTCTGCTGTCATATTATTTTATCGTAAAGTGCATGTAGTTTTCTGTGTGTCAATGTGAGAGTGTCTTATTGACCACATGTCTGTGCAGGTTGTTTCATGTAACTAATATGAAAGGTTATTGCTTCTCCCACACGAAGTTTGTACAGCATGATCAAATCGATTATAATTGACTGATTTACTTCAGTCTTTTATTAGAGAATTGTAATTGAAGGGTTCTGTTGCTACGTCGACTGACTGTCTTCTACATACAGAGATTGGCAATTGTACATCACGTGCTAAAAGTAATATATGCCGTATTGCTTTACAACAGGATCTAGAACAAGGTCGGAATGCGGCACTTCAAGACGGCGACCTTGATCTGGCAAATGTTCATCTGCCTTTGCCGGAAGATGAAGAGGGAATCTTGGAGTACAAGTTTCCAAAGTTTGCTGCGACGCATTTCCAGGACAATGCGACGCCGACGTTTGTTCGTCGGCCTCTGAGACAGTCACTGCTGCAACTGAAGAATGAAGGAGACGAATTGGTCAGTTAAATATAATTTTGTTAGCGTTTAAATACCGGTAAAAAAATCTGCATTAGGTTATGGACTGAACGCTTTCTGCAAAGTAGTAACATCTGGTGCTGGACACTCAAATGTGACCATTTGGATTAAGCACTTATAAGAGATGCAACCGCTGGTAACAGTTATGGAGATGATGGGCCGGGACTTGTGAAAACTTAAGGTAGTTATGTAATAATACAAAGGCTGGAGACTGAACTACAAGACCATCAATTATGTCATCATTGTCATGAAAGTCATCATTTTTCACTATTGTCATCTTTATCATAATTATGATGTTGTATATCTCAGTGTATTAATCATTATCATTTTTTTTGTCTAGGTAATTTGTCATTATTATCATTGTGCAAATCGTAACTCTCACTGTGGATTGTTTAGTATTTATGCAAATGTAGTTATTGTGTGTGAATGTGGTTGGTCGAAATCGTGTCATATGTTAACGTAATAATATTCAGTTTCAAACTGACTGCACAGATAACATTTTAAAATGTTTACGGATAAAATTTGACTACTGACTGGCAGTAAGTAATATGTCACTTTATTTTGTGTTTTTGTCGTGAAGGCTGCAATGGCCGTGTGGGTGACAATTCTGCGGTTCATGGGTGATCTTCCGGAGCCGAACTTTACTTCTGGTGTTGGAGATGTTAAGGTATATGAGTTACATATTTGAATTTAACTGGCATCTTGCAATAAAGATTTGACATAAATTGTATGGTATATCATGACTGAGAGTAGTAGTCATTTATAAAAGAGCATCTAGCCCACATATCTTACTGTATGCCACGAAAAATGCATTGAAGTTGAATAATTTTTTAATCGTTATTCTTACGTTGCCATTATTAGATTTGAAACTTTGTGCAGTTTTTTTTGATGATTAAATATTCTTCATTTTATATGTTTCATCTGTGCACTGTATTTATCCAGTTGCTGTCCAGTTTAAACTTGGTTGGATATAAAATAATGCATTTACATGCTAACATGCCTTCTGTGACTTCCACACACACTCATTTGCAGTCTCTGCACTAGCTACCTGGAACAGTATACCTGCTTCCATCCATGATTCTGTCACTTTGCCTACCTTCAAAACAGCTTTTAAAACACATCTCTTCAACTCTGCTTACACGTCACACCACTGACTCCGATTCACACTTGTGTGACGTGTGGTGCCAACTAAAAACATTCATGTTCATTGATTGAGGTTTTGTTTTGGTAATTTTACGTTTACTTATAACTTATGAATGCTTTTTATTATAGAGCTCAAGTTGATGCATTTTGGTAAAAAATAATTGTACGCTGATTTGATCAGGAAACATTTTATGTATTTCTTAATTTGTTAGCACTTGCTCCGTATCGTATTCATTGCTAGGATTCAACACCAGTGATGTCAAAGATTTATGCAACACTTGGACGAAAATTCAGCAAGAAAGATCTTGAAGAGGCTCAAAGAATGGGCGAAGACATTGTAAGCTCACTTTACTGTTTTATCCCATTG
>Ga0209782_1000885_pt1 | contig 14407 bp, 8 predicted proteins | sample WorMetmaBAHAMAS1_FD_187390 | JGI IMG/M metagenome (GOLD analysis project Ga0209782, IMG submission 187390) | Marine gutless worms symbiont microbial communities from Max Planck institute for Marine Microbiology, Germany - Inanidrilus... | ecosystem: Host-associated > Annelida > Digestive system >...
AGGCTAAACAAAGAAATGCGGTGAAATCATTAAATCATATAACAATGGCGTATAGTCAAAAGTACCAAATACATGTATAAAGTATTTTTAATTAGTGTACAAACCAGTATACAGTAGTATGTATTTTGTGAATAAATTGTCTTGTTTAGATTTCAAGATATTTGTCACTTTAGTTGTGGATGTAATATAACATTATTTTACTTTCAGTCTTTCATGACTGAATAAGAAAAACATAGCTGCATTTATGAACACCTTTGATTTTACAAGTGCGAGTTTAATTACCGCAATAACAGTGACTGTCATTCTACTGCTACACTAAAGCCAGGATTCCTTGGCTGCCATTAGCACAATAAAATGCTATAACAAATTGTAAACAGTACACGCAAACATCAATTTGATAGTAAAACACTCAAATCATATTAAAATTCAAGTAAAAATTATTAAAGTTTTACAGTTACAAATGTAATGTAACTTTTATAATGAGGTGTGCAATATCATTTATAAGTCTTGAAATTTCATGACTATCTTCAAGACCAAGACCAAGACTTAGCACCTCAAAACCAAGACTAAGACCATGTCTCTCGTCTTCGAGGAATCTAGAGACCAAGACTCAGGGCCGGATTTTCCACCATAGATTAAATCTCTCATTAGTAAATCTTTCATTAACTTAATGAACAAAGTTAATCGTCCATTAACCAAATTCCATTTTCCACGCATCTCTGACCTCTAGTTTGTAAATGGGCGATTAGTTGATGCTTCATTAACTGCACCTACTTATGCCGTCTCTGACTGGCTGTCGGTATGTGCAGTGATATTCACGTGATTCCATTACCAGGAAAGTCAAAGCATACTGTTGCACTATAAATTAACAGTGCTTCACAGACTTTCTAATCACAAAATAACTTTTTCATGCTTTGCCACACGTTCACTTTGCTCAAATTTCTCTTCGTAGAAGACAAAAAGCAAAAACTCTACATACTAGATATTGTTAACGGTCCATTAACAAGTTAATTGGCCAAAATTGGCATTTAATTTAATGGATAACTTAACTAACGATTGGCCATTAATTGCAAGTGGAGAAACAACATTTGAGTTAATTGATCATTTTCTGCTCGTTTTAATGGAGGATCAAGTCTATTTGTGCACTGCCAAGAAGACTGCCCACACAGGCACACAGCCATCATTCTGTCAGAGAGATAGCAAATGAAGCACACATTTCTCGATCCTGTGTAAGCCTATGTAACATCATCAAGAAAGACTTGCAATTGACTGAACTTCATGTTTTAATTTTTTTTGACTGTCTTCTATGACAAAAAAATGAAATTTTTGCACAAGTGTTACTTCACACAATAAAGCAGAAAAAAATGGGTGTGGTAGAAAAATTTTATATGGTTGATGTCCTAACAGTGTACCGCACCTACTTGCCAAAAATTTTAAATGTACCTTTAGATTTGCCAAAATTATTCTAAAAAATCTACTAGCCTCTTTTTGTGGACATAGTGTATAACTTATTTACAAGTGGTCAAGTATCTCTTCACCAGTCATGGAACAATGATGAGTTGCCACTCAAGGCTCATTCTATTAATTACAGTCCTCAGCCACCAGTTAGCAGAGGTACAGTCAGTCAAATAGCCACAAGTGCTGTGTAAACATAACCTTATCATGAACGCAAATCACGCAAAGTCTCACCAATATCTCGGGACAAAGGATAGGTCATCATTGCAGACAACATAACTGACAGTGAGTCTTGCCACCAGACCTCTCCCATTAAATCTGCATAAGGTTTCCAGCAGTTTAACAACTCAGTTACAAGCCAAGGTGAGCCAACACCAGCCTAACAGCAACATGACACTGCCTGTTATAACAAGTATATCTGCTAATGCCGATGGACCGTGCGACGCTGCTTCACATAAAATCGACCATATTGCACTGCTAACCAAGCATAATTACCAGGCAACGAGCGTCAGTTGATAGCAAATTGCTACGCAGACCGAGAAATGCTGGTTATTACCACATATTTGAACGATAATGCTCAAAGTCCAGTTGGTCGATTTGTTGTCTATATGTTATACAAGCAAATTTGCAACAAACACAGCGACAAATCAAACCGATGGAGCTTAAGCCTTAAGTGTACAGCAGCACTAGCGTCGACCATCGAAAGTGAGACAAACAATGGTCCGTTGTCGATCTTACTGATCCAAGCTAGCAGTGTGCCGTGGCGAAATTTTTTCCAAGTCCACAGTTGCGCATAAAAAATGTGTAACGTGAGCAAAACCACGCCCCTTTTGGGGTGATTTGTCATCCCTTTGGGAAGACTTGATAGTCTCCCTTTGTACAAAATTTGACAGCTCTACCTTCAGCCATTCCTGAGATATGGATGGGGGCAAGAAAATTTTAAGTGGTCACGTGACGTAACCACGCCTCTTTCAGGGAAGCTTTGTTGTCGATAGACTGGGACTAGCTACGGTCAACCTGTACACCAAACACGAAGTCTCTATGTTTACTCACTACGAAGATATAAAGGGCGACAAAAAATTTTGGCTGAAGACTGGGGGTTAGGGGTCACCCAAGGTCATCAGAAACATCGCCATTTGATAGAGCGCATATGACTTCCTATTCGACTTTAATAGAAACTATACGTCTATCTTGTACCGAGTTATAGCGTGTTTTTAGTCGAAAGTGGGCAATTTTAACCCACCCCACCGATCGAATTTCGCCGTGAACTTTGGTGCCAGAAAACTAGTCGTGGGGCTATCGTGCGGCATTATTTGCGTGATCATACGTTTAGCCGTTTTGATACAATACCGGAGTGTGACAGACAGACACATAACGATGGCATATATCACGCTGAGCAGTGTCGTGTGGTAAAAACGTAACCTGATTTAAAATGTCATCATCATCATCACAGTCCTTGACTATGATGATGTGCGGGTGTGCAGACCAATGAGGAATTTTTTGGATTTTTTTCTGCGTTCATACTTAATGCGGTTTTTCAACTGAAACAAGCTGAATTTGCTCATGAGTTCCACACCAACTGGAGATGCGTTCATGGCTGCTGTAATGCGACTGTCAGATACAGGTCCAGCAGAAATGATAGGAGCGCACAGCTTTTTGATACTAGCAGTTTCTGGTCCTGAAAATATGTCTTTTTGTATCGACTCCGTACTTGGAGAGACAAAGTCTGAATCTGCATCATCATCACCACTCAGTGCACATTCTGCAGGCATTTCATGATGCATCAGACGTCCCACACGTTCTGCGACTGTTTCAGTCTCCTGAGGTAGGACTACAGGTTCACTGTTCTCTCGTCGTCGGCGACTGTCACTCCTTAAGCGATCATAGACCTTCCGTTCTCCAATAGCATTCAGGATGCTGTTGTGCTTAATTTTTGCACGTACTTCACTCAAACTGATGTTATCAGAATAATCCTGCCCAAAGACAGCCATGAGCTCTTTAAGTTGATCCTCATTCCATGTGAGCCGAATGGATGCATCAGCTGTTGATTCATGATGCGTGAAGGCTTCACATAACTTCTTTGCAGCTGCAACAGATGTCTTTTCCCGTTCCACCACTCTGTAACATTTCTGTGCAGTAGTAACACGGTGACACATCAAGTCAGCTAGCTGTGTACTGACATCAGGACAGACATTGTGCACGGTGGACACAGCTGACTTCCGGATAATGTTGTGTGTGATAGCACTGCCTAGACCAGCTTTATTCCAAATAGACTGGACAGCTCTAGTGATCTGACCACTGGTCATTGAATCACCATTCCAAGTCAGAAACAATTCTGGCTTCAGTGGAGTTATGCGTGAACGAATGTGCAGCACATAAATGTTCAGCCAACTTCTGAGTGTTTCAGTGAACACAATTTTAGCTGGACCATAAGATGACGCTGTCTTGTGATCAACAACTGATGCTACATAGTGACTGTCCACTGGCCTGGCCTCTAAGAACTGCTTTACAGTCATGGTGGACAGCACACCAGACCGGTTGGCATTGGCAAGACTGATATTAGTTAACAGAAAGTCACGAACTGTTACATAGTCTGTGAGTGTCAAATCCTCACTATTGGTAGCAAGTGATCCTATTAGTTTTACTGCAGCGACAGCAATGTCACTGGATTTGAACTGATTCAAGTCTTTTGGAGAGATCAATTTGTTTAAGTCTTCATCCATTTTCTGCAGCTGATGCTTAGAATAGTCTTTGCGTATTGCTGTTGACCACCTAGTGACACGGTCTTTCATCTGTGTGATAACTTTTCTTTCGCCATCACTGTACAGATCTTCACAAGTAACAAACTTGTACAGATGATTTAAACTGTTCAGGTAGGACTTCTTCGTTGCTGGTAGAAATTTTCTCTGATCCATGTAGTTTAGAAACTTGTCCAGTACATTTTTATCCCACAATGATGGAAGTGTATTCTGCTCCGTTGATTTCAACACAGCTCGAACTTGTGCTACATGTTGTTTTGCAGATTTGCTGTGCTTTAAACCACCATCAGCAGATTGCAACCAGCTGTCAAACTTACTAAGCTCCAATTCAAGCACCGTGTCATCAGATGATCTGGTCTGTGCATAACTGTCACCAACAGCTATACTAGCATTACTGGCATCAACCGTGGGAGTAATGGCTTCACTGCTACCAAAAAAAGAGAGAGCCTCACTGCTATCTACAGATGCACTGACATCAATAGTGGGTGCTGTCTCACAGACTTCAACATCACAGTCAAAAGCATCATTGCCAATCCTGTCACGTCTCTGTTTTGCCTTTGCTATCAATTCGTTGTACAGTTTTGAATGTTTTGCAATTTTATGACATTGCAAATGTGACGATAAACGTTTGATAACTGCAGAACAGTTTTCAACTGGACAAGGTCTTAGCTTATGATAGTCTTTATATTTTGCCTTGGAGATGGAAGGTTTGGTGTAAATCTGGCGTAAGCCAAAGTATTTCACCGCAGAACGTGCTTTGTCATTAGTCCAGCCATGCTGCTCTCGCAAATGTCTAGGCAGATGTATAACTTTCGATCTACAGTTCATAACAGGACAGGTCTTCACCGAGCGACAATGTTGACTGCGCTGTGGTACTGATGAAATATCATAACACAAATCCTGTTGTTGTTCTGGATAGCTGCTGTCAGCAGTTTCACTGAGTAAATTATCATCTGACATCACACACAGCACTTTCATTTACTAAAATTATCCCTAACAATCGGTTCATATGTTGATACAATAAATACTCGAAAGTTATGCAATCTACCTATCAAAAATACTTTGTTCTCCGCTCTAACCTTAAGTTCTATTGTGCTTGCAGTGTAACACACACCATAGTGCGACACTGTTATCATCTTTCTGTCCGTCCGTGCTGATACCGTGTGAAAATGGATGAATGGATCATCACGAAAACAATACTGGGGAGTAGCACTGGAACTCAATAGTTTTCTAACAAGAAAGATTTTGATAAATTCTAAAAAGTTACCCTCACTGTGTCTTCCAAAGGTAGGGTGGGTAAAATTTGATATTTTCAACCAATGTAACCCTATACCTTCAAAACGATGCAATATTGGGCCATAGTTACTATGAAACACTAATAGGCAATTATAGACAATGCATTAAAATGACGTAAATAACTACCCAAAACTACCTTTTTTAATAACTTTGTGTTTCATGTCATATCACTATAATGGCTGCAGCTAGGAACTTTAAATCTGCTGCACTGGTTGAATATGCCAAGTACTGCCTCAAACGACAAAACTGCTCTGTAAGTCAGTGTGGTCAGAATCTTCTGGTCATATTCTTTAAATTGGGTGCCTGCATAACTAAACTGGTGTCAACAATGAACGCATATGTACACACACACCACAAACTTAATGACTTAACTGCGGAGCACAATTCCAGAATAAGATGGTAATATAGTAACAACCAATGATACTATTCAATCTCATTACACTTAAAATCAGTCCCTTATTAATTTTTCAGATTCTCTCTGTAACTTGCTCACAGATATATAAGGCAAAAACCAAGTTATCATCATTTTGAGCCAACTGTATACTACTAGCGCAAACATTGTGATAGTGAACATGACAATTATAGCAGTCTTGTACCTGCAGCACTAAAGAGTGATAATGCTGAACCAGAGTTATGAACGTCTGATGTATCCTACAGCCACACAAGTCAAACTATAAAATAGTAACTCTATAACGAACACCTCTGTCTGCTCATAAGAAATGTCTTAACCTTTGTACTGCCAAAGGGGTCTGACATGTATAAGTTGGAGTACATATGGGCCCCAGCTGAAAAATCCAATTGAATGATCCATGCACAACAGTTATGTGGGCTGTCACTACTATAACTGTAGCAACTATGTTGTAATTAGAGTTAAAACCGATTCTAGTTCTGGATATGATTGGCATCCGGTGTGGAGTAACCTCTAGTAGATCGGATAGGCCAGTATAGACCACACCGGTCTTACCGTAACTCATCTGAATGGCATCAATTTGTTGTCCGTTGTTTATGTGTAATAAATTCTGGTCTCGTTGCATATAACAGTACTTTTACTTACATTACATTAAAGTCCATCAAAATGTCGATTATATTCAGCATCAATACTTAGCTAACTGCTTCATTTATCGTGTTTTTGGACACAAAACATAGCAGATTTGGTATGTAAACATTACATCACTCGGAAGCAGACAGTGTCTATAGTTCAGATAGTTTTTTATTACACACATGGAATGGCGGTATGTACGTTACGTCACGGTCACGTACGTGATACATCTGTTGCCAGACGGCACCTTGTGCATCAGGTACCATATGGCAATGGTGCCAGATGGCTAACTGACAGATCTGGCGCCAGCCAGCGTTCATGCCATCGCGGAGGTAGTAAATTGTATTATGTTACGTTACACTGGGCAGGCAGCCCTGCTTGATATTTAGGCAAACCAGAAATGATATCACTCATGAATGAATAAACAAAACAAAACAAAACTTAATAATAAGCATTCATTTTATTGAAATAAAACAAAAGGAAAGACAAACAAATGCATTTAACATTTATATACCGTTGTGCACTATGGTAAGTAACTAATTGCAGCATACATTTAGCTAAAATTTGTGAACTAAATGGTGTTTGCAGGTGAACTCAAGAGTGCCCTGGGAAATTAGAGCGGGTCCTGGGTTGGCTAAAAATGTGGACGTAAAATTGAGAACTGGGTCCGATCCATTTTTTCGTGGACCATTCGAACTCTAGTTGTAATTGTTAACATTAGGCATATAGAATACCGCCCTCTCATGACCCTGAATGGGTTAAATTTTTTTGACAATTTCTAGCAAAAGATGTGTAAACATAAAATACTTATTAATCAGAATCATGTAATTTAAACAGTGAAAATTGAGGTATTAGTATTACCAATACATAATGCATGTTAGCCAGCGTGGACAATGGGTCTGACCTGACCCCCATGGCATAACTTGGGGTTTCCAAAACCCTTAGCTGAACAAGGGTTAATTCACAGCAACCAGCAGCAAAATGCATGCAAGTCAGTGCTTCAAGATCACACTTCAGGCACATTCAGAAACATAACTACAACTTGAGTTTACCTGAACTTTCCTTGCTCCAAGACTGTTGAGGGCAGCTTGAGCAGCAGAGTCATCAGCCAGGTCAGTGGTACTGCCATCACCGGTGAATACAAGAGGTGGATCTGTACCAAGTGTCAGAAGAGATGTGACTTTGTGAGTATCCTAACAACATAAAATGCATACATTTAGTATACTGGATCACCGATTCTGAAAAAAAGACATATCAAACATAAAACTACATAATTTTTCTTCACAAGGACCACAAATTAAAAACCAGATCATTTACTCCACAACACACACACAGCCATTTTATGGTCCTTTGTCCAGGACAACCTGGTTGGACCGGTACCAGAAGAGACATTCACCCACTCACACCTGAAATATGTTGTGGGAGTTTAATCACCATTCTGTATTTTATGAGGCATGGGGAAGATAACAGAGGCAGGTGTGCCAACAATCTGGCTATACGCCATCCCATCCGGACCATCAGTGTAGACCACACCGGTCTTACCGTAACTCATCTGAATGGCATCAATTTGTTGTCCGTTGTTTATGTGTAATCAATTCTCATCTCGTTGCATATAACAGTACTTTTACTTACATTACATTAAAGTCCATCAAAATGTCGATCACATTCAGCATCAATACTTAGCTAATTGCTTCATTTATCGTATTTTCGGACACAAAACACGGCGCATTTGGTATGCAAACATTACATCCTAGGAGGATAGAATATTTATATCACACAGAAGCAGGGAGTGTCTATAGTTCAGATACCCGTGTTTAATTACACACATGCAACGGCGATATGCATGTTACGTCACGGTCACGTACTCACGGTCACGTACGTGATGCATCTGTTGCCAGTTTCAATTTATCTAGTACTTTACCAGCACTAAGAGAGAGAGAGACTGAAAATATAGATTAGAGGGTCAATTACAATGGGCTCCATAAGTTTTACTAGCACTGGCCCAATATTATCAGGTTGCTGATTTCAGAATTATCAGCAGGATAACAAAAGATACCATTTTTAACAGGTAGCGGTAGAGAACTATTAAATGTTATAATTCCAGGATCAGACAATTGTTTGACTAAATTATCACCTAATTTTACAAAATATTCATTAAAGGCATTGCATATATCACTTTTATCTTCAAGCTTGTGGCCATTTACATTCAAGAGCGTGTCTTTGAAGTGTTCTACTCCGTTATTTTCCAGTCCTGCAAATTCAGCTATCCCCCATTATGTAATGCATGTTAGCCAGTGTGGACAATGGGTCTGACCTGACCCCCATGGCATAACTTGGGGTTTCCAAAACCCTTAGCTGAACAAGGGTTAATTCACAGCAACCAGCAGCAAAATGCATGCAAGTCAGTGCTTCAAGATCACACTTCAGGCACATTCAGAAACATAACTACAACTTGAGTTTACCTGAACTTTCCTTGCTCCAAGACTGTTGAGGGCAGCTTGAGCAGCAGAGTCATCAGCCAGGTCAGTGGTACTGCCATCACCGGTGAATACAAGAGGTGGATCTGTACCAAGTGTCAGAAGAGATGTGACTTTGTGAGTATCCTAACAACATAAAATGCATACATTTAGTATACTGGATCACCGATTCTGAAAAAAAGACATATCAAACATAAAACTACATAATTTTTCTTCACAAGGACCACAAATTAAAAACCAGATCATTTACTCCACAACACACACACAGCCATTTTATGGTCCTTTGTCCAGGACAACCTGGTTGGACCGGTACCAGAAGAGACATTCACCCACTCACACCTGAAATATGTTGTGGGAGTTTAATCACCATTCTGTATTTTATGAGGCATGGGGAAGATAATAGAGGCAGGTGTGCCAACAATCTGGCTATACGCCATCCCATCCGCACGATCGATGCCCCTACCTCCATCGTCGTTCGTTCATCAGGGGTGGCTAGGCTGTTGGCAATGGCAGTCTATGTGATATGCTTCCAGCCACTGCCAGCGCTGAGGCCTAGAACTGTCCCAATGCACAACCCGTCTAACCCTGGGGTTTGTACTGTATATTTAAGAGCCCAGCTTAGCCTGTGGGTTTCTCTGGCAACGACCCTGTCGTACAAATAGGCACTAGCACCTCCCATCTGTTATCCACGCAGGCAGCTCTCACCACACCCAGATGCCACCAATCCGGGTATGATGGCCTGTCACAGTTTAAGAAGAGGACACAGGCAAAACCTCTTGTACCTGCCCGAGAATTTAATCTCATAGCATGCAGAAACCTGACTCAACATGCCGGCAGCGTGAGTCGAACATACGCCACCATGCTAGCTAGCCAGGACCGCACTGCAGCTCAGCCAGCATATTAGTCCACTGAGCCACGAGGGCAGGTTCCCCACCTCCATCATCCCCCCGAATTGTATGCTGGATGCCCTTCCTGCTGCGGCACCCTCCCAATTTATCCTGGCTTAGGACAGGCACCAAATATGCTGGATTACATACCTCGAGGCCTGGTTACTAGAGTAATAATCTATACAACTGACAGTTGTTACTATTGTGAGAATATTTAATAAAATTCAGTATTCAACTAGACAGTTAAGCTTTTTGCACTCATAGGAAGTTATCAAGTTAAACCTGAATTCTTCTGATCATTGAATACAAGCACATGCACTCAATCACCCTTCTCTGTAAATACTGTACATGGCTTGGGACTGACAGAAGCCTACCATTGTCGTCTATGCCAAATATTTACTTACTTTGTGAATGTGCATGTAATGCACTAGAAAACCAAGATCATCGGCAGTTCTTTGCATGAGTTGTACTGGACGATCAGGTGGTAGATGCTGAACAGCTAACATAACCACAACAACAATTGTCACAAGACTTGAAGACAGCAGGCTGGTTGGTTGGTTGGAGATTAACGGCACTTTCAACACAATTCAGGTCATATCGTGCCTTTAAGGAAATTATTATATTGTAAATATTACAGATTCAATAGAGATTAATTCTTGGAGTAAGGTAACTGTAAGTTGTTATTACATTTCTATATTAATTGGACCCATTCTATGGGGCCATAGCGGTCCCCTCTGTCACACGGTGTCGTTGTTGTTGTCGTCGTGGACATCGATGCGCAGGTGGCGTGCGACAGTGGCGGCGTGTGACAGTAGCGACACCTGGTGAATGGCAATGTAAAATGGCTTGCAGCGGTGAATGGGCCCAACATTTTTCAAATGCTTTTTGTTTTAATTTAATTTATTTTTATTTTATTTCTTTATTCCTAATGTGCATGTAGCCAATGTCCAGGGGGGTGTCGTGAACACACTGGGCTGGGGTCCCCCCCTTGAAGACAGCAGAAACATTAACTGCAATGCTTAAAGACTATCACAAGCAAAACAGTAAAATCATGTAAATAACCGATCAAAAACAATTACAAACCACTAGTCCACTAGTCGAAGCACATTACTTACTTGGTCTTGAAAAATTGTTATTTTCATACCTGTTTTCTGCCTATATATCAGCTAGACAAACTGCAGTAGATAAGAGTTGCAAACTCTACTGTCACCTTCTGACAATGATGAAATGACTTTTGCAATAAACTGCATGAATTTGAGATATTACATGTACTAGGCATATTATGAAGTTGTGCAGGTAAAAAATGCAACTTCATCCTAATAACAAGACATGATTGGACAATCAATTAAGCTAAAATACCACAGAATGCAACTATGACAACCTAACATTTTGAAATTTTTCAAATATCCTGGACTCCATTGGAGAAATGATACAAGAAAGATAGGGTCCATAACAATAATCCTAGGGTCCCCAAATATCTTAACCTTCCAAGCAACCAATGGACATCAGAATAAATATAAATACTGTACCTAATTCTAAGATACGCTGAAAAAGTCCACCTGGAACCAGAAACAAATTGTCAAGTGGAAGATCTGACGATTTAAACTTCATCAGTAAATCAGAAACCAGAGTGTGCAAACTAGAAGTGTTATCACCACTGCCAAGTACAGGAATAGGTGTGGGTGCAAAGTCAGAGGCAGGCTTTACACTGTCTCCTCCAATGGTTTCCTCTGCATCACCAGAAAAATTATTAACACAAGATAATGGATCACAGACGGACATTACACCAGCTCCTGGCAACAAACTAGGGTCACCAATGGTCTCGACATCAGTGGAAGATGACATTGGACTAAGGTCATTGATGGTTTCCTCAGAGATGGTTTCTTCGGCGTCAGAGGAAGAGTTCTTGATACAAGACAACAAATCACAGACAGACATCACACCAGCTGCTGACAACAAACTAGGGTCACCAATAGCTTTCTCGGCATCAGCGTAAGACAACATTGGACTAGAGTCACCATCGGTTTCCATATTATCACTAGAAGCATTCTTGACACAAGACAATGGATCACAGACAGACATCACACCAGATTCTGACAACAAACTCGGGTCACCAATGGTCTCCTCAGCATCAGTGGTAGAGGTCTTGTGTTTCTTCCTGGCAATACACAAATGCAAACACTACAATGCATATATGAATTAAATGCTAATGCAATAAGTTGATGTTAACACTGATGACAGCTAGTATGAAATGCTTCAAAAGATCATCAAACAAATATTTAACTGCTCATACTCTCCTGAAGTACCTGTCATGGTCATTCAGTGGACTAAGCCCACATACAAGCTACAGTGCATCACAGGCCTGAATTGCTGTTCAGCTCACAGCAAGCAAGTTCTGCTCGAAGTTGTGGTGCAGTTTGTCAGTTCAGAGAGCCTAATAGCGGGTATACCATGAAATCATATTCTCAGGCAAGTAAAGTCTTCAGTTGTCTCCCAATGTCACAAATAGGAAAGAAATACATTTACACATTCGGGTAGTTATGGCAATATTAGGCTCACTGGACAGTCGTTTTACCTGACATTGCACACAAACCACATATGCCTTTACATCCCACCTGCAGAGCATAATTATCCTTTCGGGTGGTACTCACTGAACCTATCCAATCGATGAAGGATAGCCAGGCTGTGCTGATCTGCAGGACTGATTACATACGATGAAGGTTCATCTTTTTACATGGCCACACATCCGAGTACTAACCAGGCTGGCATAGAGAAATTCCAGTATGGCATAAAGTTCAGCAGTGTGGTTTGCAAGTTACGCGAGCAGACAGACAAACTGAACAAGCAGGAAAGCAAATAAACAGATACTGATCACAATACTTCACACCTGTAACGGGCCAAAGTAATTAACAGTTTGACCTTGAAGATAAGCTTATAACTTCAGCACTGAACAGCAGTGATTTAAGGTTGGCAGCAAGATTGTTCACACACAGCCATCAGCTTTTGAGCTGCCTCTAGGAGACAGGGAAACTTGAGCTACTTGATGTTAATTTCCACAGTAACTGGACAGACAAACAGAAATACCATAGTTCAGCCATGACCACATGAGTCCATGGTCAAAGGCAAAATCTGAACTATTTTGATAGACACAAACAGTGTAAGTTAACTAGCATACAAACAATTAACAATAACAACAGAAATGGTGATAACAACAACATACATTATAAAAAGTTCGTTCTTTTTATGATCCTGAAAACATAAATCAGTAGTGCTATATTACTACATTATCTATACTATCATCCAAAGTTTTACAATAAAGAAAAAATACAATGCTAGAAATGCATGGCAAAGCACAGCATATAGCCTGCTCAGTTTTGTAGTGTTGCCTCCTAGCAAATACTTAATAAATACATCCAATCAATATCACCACAGTGCCTAACAGCCCCGAACCCTAGTGAATATAACTAAACTAAACGTGGTAAAATTATTGACACCGGCTGTAAAACTTATCACATTTTTAACTTGAGGGGGTTATTAAACCAAATCTTACAAAATTTCTACACAATGTACCAAAATGACTGCCGATTAACATGCTGAAATCACAATTGCGATATTCCAAGCTGTTTCAAAATGCCAGCGTGCCGAATGAAGGATGATCGTTAAATTGCATTCAAGTCGTGGAAATAATTCCATTTTCTACCTTCTTAAATTCTGAAGTTACTGAATCGATGTTCACCTGTTTTTACACGATGTATACAACATTAGATAAACTGTGATCAGTATTTTTCTATGTACACCGTATTTCAGAAAAAAACACCCACTCATATTAATAGCTATAATTTGAGGAATAGTTGTCTGATTTTAATAATTTTTGACACCAAAATTCCTCACATAATTTGACATCGCACGATAGCTTAGCTGTCCACCTCACCTAACTAATGTGTCTACACTACCTTGTAAAACTCATAGCACGAGTTTTGTCGCTGTACATTACATACTTTTCCATAGGGCTACAGGTTGTGAACTTTTGACACCAAATTTTCACTGACTGTTGAAACAACAATTTTCAACAGTCAACGACTGCTTCCGTTGTGTTTACTGCTATACATTATATAGTGATGCCGTTTAATCATTTGACTGCTTATATGACTGTTTTCAGAGTTCTTTGACTCTTTAAGTCACATGCAGCCATTGTGAAGCATTGTAACGCATTTTGTGCTAAACTTACTGCAAACAGTGACACCAAACAAAATATCATCAGCAAATCAACATTTCCTGTACATGTTAGCAAACATTTTCACATTTAATGAATTGTGGAACATAACTTTTTTTGTCACAAAACAAAGCGTGTTTGTAATGTACGGCGACAAAACTCATGCTATGAGTTTTACAAGGTAGTGTAGACCAGTGTTTATGCTAGAGTACTGCATTTGACTAGCAAAATGTTGCGCTGGCTGCTAGTCATTTTCAGTGTTGAACAGTAATTCACTTTAA
>Ga0209782_1000886_pt1 | contig 14405 bp, 8 predicted proteins | sample WorMetmaBAHAMAS1_FD_187390 | JGI IMG/M metagenome (GOLD analysis project Ga0209782, IMG submission 187390) | Marine gutless worms symbiont microbial communities from Max Planck institute for Marine Microbiology, Germany - Inanidrilus... | ecosystem: Host-associated > Annelida > Digestive system >...
GATACCGGGCGTCGTCGGTGGTCAGCAGGTGCGCTGCGGCCTGCCGCTCAAAGTGCGCCGCAAGCTGGGCGGCGCGTCGACGTGCTCGATGACGGGCGACGACGCGCAGCGAGCGCCGTGCGACGAGTGCGGCACGACGCCGCTCGGCAGTCGGATGTGGTCGGAGCGTCATCATGGTCCAGCGACGCAGCGCTCGCTGTCGCCGCCCGTCTGGTGTCGGTCGACGACGTCGGCCGAGTGCGCGGCAGGTCGACTCGCCGACTTCGACGTGTTGGATCGACGCGACGACCGCTGATCGACACGCCTCGTCACCACACAACAATGCTCAGGGCTGTCTGTACGTTCTGTCCGTCCGTCCGTCCATTACTAATCAGTGCTGTTTCAACCAATCTACCTCGCCATCTCAGGCTGCTCACGTCTACGTATTGGCGACTGCTGCTTACTTACTGCTGGAATGCGCCATTCCGTTACGCGTGACTGAAGTGACATTTTGAAGCCCTCTCCGTCGAGCGGTGGGAACAACGCGTGCGAGAGCAGTTTGAATTTGATTCTGTTGTAATGCATCTGAAAAATAACTCATCTCCACACGGGCTTCTAAGTAGTACATGTATGTTGACAATTGCTCAGAAAAATGTGCTTACTGCAGATATTCTGGAAATTATGAATTTTTCACTAAACAGCCAGTTTTTAAGCTGTGAAAAGCACAAAAATGTAATCTATATTTGTGTGATTTTTACAAATTGAAGGGCATATAGGTGGTGATGGGCAGTTTGGAGGTGTGTCACTGTGGAGTGTTCATGTACTGGGTAAAAGCAGCTTATACTATCCAAACTTTACATCTTACTTGAGCAAATGCTGTTAGTGTATATTCGTCATTTCATTGGCACTTGACTCTGTTGTACATCGTGAGAGTGATTTACGCCTGCTGCATGCGTTTAACCATTTTCAGCATTTCTTTGCGTTTCTGTCGTTAAATTTATCGTGTATCATTTTGCAGGTTGTTGCGGTCGATAGTAAGAAAAAAAACTGTTAATGCACATACCTCATTTTTTTCGGCAGGGAAGAAACTGTTACGTTTTAGTAGTTGCATGACGTTAAAGACTGTGTTTGCCATGATATCTTGAAGTTGTTCCGTGGAATTCGGAGCTTGACACCGACGTTTATGGCAACCTCGAGTAATTTTGGTTTTTGTATGGGCCAGTTTTGCAAAATGCTAGTCAGGTATATGTTGTAGTAGCACGTTTACTCAGTTCAGTTGCTGCTGCAGCATACTTACTATTACAGTGGCGAATCCAAGGTGGTTCGTTGGTTTCACATGAACCCTTCCAGACCCAGATTCTATAACTATATAACCGCTACCTGTTTTCCAAAATGGAGAAAAAATTATGTATTTTTTTTCAGAGTATATAGGCTTAATTGTTTGCAGAAGATCACCAGCATGCATAGTGCATAGAGACTTTGTCCCAAAACTCCTTACTGGGGATTTGACCCTGAAGTCCCTGTACTCATTGGGGACTTCGGTCCCTAGACACTTTGATGAACTCCCTGTTCCTAATTTCTGGATCCGCCCCTGTAACTGAACTCAGGAAATGTTATCTAGAAACTTTACTCAGCATTTATTATTGTTTTGATTTTGTGGGTGTGGTTAACCGGTTATAAAGGTGTTTTGCTGGTGTTTGGCATGGGCTCAGGTGTGGCATGGGCAGTAATGGTGCTGCTGTTGTCATTAGTGTTGCTGACATTGTTTTGTATCATTGTGTCGCTGCCAGTACATTTGTAGCTTTTTATCATTCTCAGTTGTTTACATATTTTTGACGCCGACATGTGTCATGTGCGTGACTGATGGCGTACATTAAGAGGCAGCAATTGACAGCATAGGATTGTGAGGATAATATGACATATTTAAGTAATGTTGGCGTTTATAGTTTATTTATTAGTTGTCATTTTTTTGCGTAAAAAAGTGGTCATTTATTATGATTCTGCAGGGGTTGAACAGCAGTTATTTACTTATAGATATTTGCACTGCAACTTCCATAGGACTCAGGTGTACAATCTGTAATGCTCTTAAAACGTGTGTGAAGCAGCAGTCCTCTAGCATGCACTGTTGCTGTTGGAAATGCAGAAATGAAACTTGTTTAGCAGTTATATGCAAACAGCCAAAGGACTTCTCTCACATGCTGGCAGACCTGGCCAGCAGTCTTGTTTCCTTATGTCGATCATTACTCTGAAATCTCAAGGAGGCATAAGCACAACTGGCATGGCGACTGAGGGAGGACAGATCCCCAGTATTAGAGTTAGGGAACCGTTAGGCTGTTGGTCCCTACAGCTTTCAGCAATTGTGAATTGCAAAAAAGTGCAGAACATTAGCAAACATGTTGCATAGCCTGGTATGACATATACCATAGTAACTTTGATTCATGAATTCCAGCAAGTAAAATGTACGTATAAATTGATGTTTAACACAGTCCCCATTTCACATCTTCAGTGACAGTTTTTGATCTTGCTGTTTCTGTCTCCAATTTCCAACATTTTGTCTGTGTTGGAGTCACTCACTGAGAGCATCAATTTCTGATGGATATGAAAAACATTATTTTGTGCAAAATTTCTCTACAGCTCGTAAACAAGATAGATATAAAAGACAATAATTGTTAGTGTGGGAAAATAATTGGAAGTCGTGTGTAAGCTGGACCTGTTGAAGTGTTTTATGTGCAGTGGTCTTGGGTGACCTCCAAAGGTTATTTGAGATACATGTACTTGAATTCTTTTTAGGAACATTATCTACAAACAACATAATTATATCATCTACAAAATCAGTCCTAACTTTAACAATTAACAGTCATGAATAAGCCACTGTTTCTGCTGTTGTGTTCAGAACTGAGGTCTATTCTAGGTCATTTATGGTCACAAAAGCTCTTAGTAGATAGAATAGATGAATGAAATGGTACAAGATAATACGTAGTTTACGAACTACTATTGAAAAATGATCTACATCAATAATTTGTTCACAGGTTGCATTTAATGCCAACTATATAATTGCCACCTATTGACCCTTTGCACCTGTGAGTACCATTTTGTATTTGTCTTACAGCATGTTCTAGTTTTTACCGTACTACGCTATGCTAGCATGGTATATGCTGTTGTCATGTGTCTGTCTGTCTGTTTGTCTGTCACAGGCCACTATTGTATCAAAATGGCTACATTTAGGATCAGGCACACAACGTCCAGGGACTCTAGTCCTCTGATGCCAAAGATCTCGACGAAATTCAAAAGGGATTGAAAATGGTACAAGATAGATACATAGTTTCTGTCAAAGTCCAAAAGGAAATTGTTTGCATGCTATTAAATGGTTATGTTGCCGATGATTTTGGGTGACCCCTAACCACTCAAATCATCCTATTTTACACATTTGGCTTTGTCTTAAGCGTTGCCATAATGGGTGATGATAGGAACTTTAAATTTGGTATAGACATCGATCATAACAAGTCCTAGCGTACTGATGACAAATGGCCCATTTTTTGCATGCACAACTCTGGACTGAGAAAAATTTTAGCTAGCCGACCTTCCTTAAATGATGTCAACAATGCCGTCAACGGTGAACTACTGTTGCTTGCACCTACTATAGTGATGCTATATACTAAGACTCACACTCCATCAGTTTGTTTTGTTCTGGATTTGTTGCAAACTTGTTTGTTCAATACGTCGACAGCAAATCGAACCAGTGGAGATTGAGCCTCACCATGCTTGCATGTACTAACAACTGATAGTTGTCAGTCTGTGTAGCCAGATGCTGTCAGTATGGAATGGATGGACACTTGTTGCCTGATGATCACACTCCGCATCCAGCTCTGTGTGTAGTGCAGTATGGTCAATTTGGCATGAGGCAGCATTGCACGGTCCATCGGCGGCAGCAGATATTAAGTAAGTAAGTAAGTAAGTAAGAATATTTATATAGCGCAGGATATCATGCGTCACTGCGCTGTGATTTCTCAAATCCCAAATAAATGATTTTTCAGATATCGCCTGAACTGTCCATAGCTAGAAATCTATATATTATATTCTTGTTTAAATGATGCTAATGTCAGCACCAGTGTTGATAATGTTGAGTGATCCTATAAGGTCATCCTAGTGTTTTATTGTGCTGCTGTGTGGGAGTTTGATGCACTGTGTACTCAGTGCTGTGTGGTGTTTGTTGAATTTCATTGGCTACATTGTGTTGCGACTTGCGAGGAGATTTGATCGAGACCACAGTTTTCTCCCTAACAAGTCTCTCAAATTCAGTCAACAAAGTTTCAGGTTAGTGTTGTAATTAAGTTGCCATGCTGAGCAAGTTGTTCTGGGTTTGTTTGTGCCTTGACGATGACCGCAAACATTGAAAGGCTGTGCTCTTTCTTTTCTGTGGAAGAACGATTAATTTGTAGCAGAAATGTTCGCTATGTTTTTATTTTTCGATATTTGCTGGATTTTTGGCATCAAGTGCTTGTTTTGCTGACTTCTGCATGTGCATGGTTGTTCTGTCTCCGTAGCCGTTATTGCCAGTGTTTATTCCGGGCATCTTGAGGGGAAATTTTATCCATGAAAAATAATGTTTTACTCCAGAAGATCAGGGAACGCAACTTCAAGATCTTCACAATACAGTAAATTGCAGTCATGACAAATCATGACTGCCATTGATTGCAGGTTGACGATGTTGGAGTGGCCATTACTGCCGGCAGTCACTGCTGTCCCATATTGCACACAGCAGGTTTAACTGTTTTCTTATTATCTTCAAAAATGAGCAGAATTCTAGCATCCAGAAGCCCTCCCCACATGTTTAAAAAATCTGGAAGTCAAGTCTACAAGTGAAGGCAAATAGAATAAACATTACATGATGGCTGGTTGACCTTTTTCTTTCATTATGTTATATGTTGCCTAACTTGCAGTGGAGGTAAATTTTTTTGTCCATTAAAAATTTAAAATTGTACTTTTTTGTAATTATTAGTAAATTTTGTCAAATGGATTTGTAATGTTAATGTGCAGTGGCAGTTTCAAACACTCTTCTATGATTTATTGTAATTTTACATGCCTTAAAATTACAGCGGTTTTACAGTACGAAGTATTGTAACAGTCACTTTGATACAGAATGTGGAAATTTTTGTTATGTCACATTTCATCCATAAAATTTTTTTAAATGATAGCCATAGTTTTGTATTTATTATAGCTGCTACTAAAATACTAATGTCGTGAACAAACTTAAGCTTTGTTTGGATGTTTGACATTGTTGTTAGTTTGCGGGTAAAACTTTGCTGTAGAATTATTACGCATGCACTGTGTACTTATTGATGTTATTATAATACTGTTGTTTTTTTTGCAAGTCGGTGTTCAGTGTGTTATATGGTGCCCTCTCGCAGGCGGCCTTAATATGTGTTGCAGTCTGCCTGTCTGTCTGCCTGTCTATCTGTCTGTTGCATGCCTACTTCATCTCAAGAATGCAGAAATTGTAAAAAGTTTCAAGCCGGTAAGCTTATAAATATTTCCAGTGCATATGTAACTGCTAATGTTACATTATGGTCAAGCTTACAAAAAGACTTGTAACTTGATAGTAGAAAGTCCTAGAAAGTTTGTATTTTGTGAAAATGTTCTCTGTAACACAAGTAACTGGTGATTCAGTTCTGAATTCAAAGAGACAAAAGATCATGGTTTCGAAGCTGTAGAATGCTTGGCTATAAATGCACTGTATTGTAACTGTATCGCAACAGTCTTGTTGCTTGTTTGCACTTTAGAAATAGTCAAAATGTTACTTAGGTTACTTGTTATGGGTAAAATGTGTGTGTGTGTTATGTGTTCTGAATGTTAATTAAACCAAGATTCATGCATGGAGATAACTGTATCTTACGCTGATTGTGTGTCCAAGAGATTAGGCACATCTACGGTACTTTTGTGAATTGTTGAGATGCTCTGTTGATGGTGGTTCACATCAGTGGAGAATTGGCCTTTGATGTTTGATAGAATAACACGTCATATGTGAAGATTTGTTTTTGTTCATTATGTACATTGCTATATTTTATACTTACCTAAATTCACATTTTAAAATATTCAATGTAATATTGATGAATTCATCATGTTTTTGTTTGATTTCACTCGGTGCAGTGTCACTGTTTTTCACTTAAGATGTGGATATTAGTGTAATAATTTTATCATTGTTATCACTGTAGTTGGTAATTTGGGAACTTCAGTACAAACAACTTTTCAGTAGGCTCAGGCCATAAACAACATCTATAAGTTGTTACTCACCAGTGTCGATTTCCTCTATGAGATTGAAAACAGAAATGTTGCTATCATGTCTGAGTTGATACATTGATTATTACGTATAGTGCAAGCATAACTGTGGAATAAACTAAACATCGCAAGACTCAATAATTGTAAATTTTGTTGTGGTACTTTCAGCAGTTGTTAATTTGTAGTTCACAGTAAATTGTGCAACCAAATTGTTACGGAAGCCTTTATGCTGTTATTGTAAATGATAAGATTGATTGTACAGACGACAGAGCAGAGTAGTTTTATGCCTTCAGCAAGATTTTGTTTGTGTATTTTCACTATTTTGTTGTACTGATAGTTTGGTTACTGAATTTATTAGCCACTGGCTGTTATAAGCATCCGTTTGAAGTAGTTGTTGTTATTCCCTCAATTTAAGTAGGCTGTGTAGGCCGCATTGATAGCCATTGTCGTTACTGTTGGTCAAGATTAGGTATTTATAACACAGATAGTTTCCCATGGTAGATATGACTTTTTTTGTGTTAAAACAGACCGTTCATATCAGGATCACATTTGAAGCAACTAAACTAGGATTAACTACCATGGGTCTAAGTACCGCAGTTGGTCTGTGTGTGTGTGTCGTTTTATTTTCATGCCGGTTGTTGAACCATTTAATAGAATGACCTGTGACCTAGTGAGTCATGATTTACCGTCACCCTGTGTAAGTCACATTTGTAGGTCAAGGTTATACGGGTTTAGGATCATAGGAGGAAAATGTTCCTATTGTGGGTAAAAGCAAAAGTGTGAAACTGGGAAAACCAGATCTAAGAGTGTGTAGGAAAAGCAGACCTGAATAATTGGAAACTGTAAATAAGTAACACCGGCTGTGGTAACCACAGAGTCATCAGTATGACCTCAAATCGGAGCTTTTCTAGTTTGGTTGTTAGATTTAGTTGATTTTTAAGAGGTGATGTGTGTGAGATGCAATTTGGCTGTCCCGCCATTAGCCAACTATCTTTTTACAGCTGGTGTAAATAATGAGAGAAATCATTTAAAGACAAATCATGAAAACAGAATGCTGAAAAGCATCTGATGATGCTGTACTGCGAAGAGCCACAGCAGTCTAAACACTGAAAATAGGTCAGGGCAATATGCTACTCCCTGTAGGTGGCCACCCACTGCAACTGCACCATCCACCATCCATTGAGCTACTGCTTTGGAATCTTCATGTTTACCTCAGTTGTAGGTTTGGTTTGTGTGACCACTATACACTGTGTCTCAAAAAAACTTCACTGACATTGCACATTATATCTTCAATGTACATTAACCGATTTTAGTAATTTTTGTAATTGTTACTGAGAGAGTATCGAATAGTCATTTGCTATCCCACCTCTCCTGTCTAATATCTCTACACTACGTGTGGAAATATGAACCCCAGACATTGGGGCTTTTCAGTCATGCTGTATGTGTCTCGAAAATGATACTACTTGCTTGCTATATCTTCAACATTTATGAACCAATTTTGATAATTTTTTTGTTGTTATATTATTAGGTATAGTGTGTAAATATTATTTCTTCCTGGCCATTTTTGTGTAACACCAGTTCGTTAATAAAGTCAGTGTTATCAGCTGTGCGGATGCTGTGTCATCCGCCTCTGCCGGAACGACGGTCGACCAACCCAGTACACCATAGCTTTTGCAACAACTTGTGCATGCTGCCTACATTTTGAGCCTTTGCTGCTAAACTCTAACTAACTGCTTAGCATTGTAGCCTTTTAACGCGAACAAATTTTTAACCAGAATCTATCTTCTTTAGTAATCAGCATGTTGATAAACAACCGGTGACAGCAAAAATGAGTCATTTCTGCCTTTGCAGCAAATTAAGGAAGTAATAGCAAACGAACATGAGAATTTAAATAGCTGTTACGTGTAAAAATAATTATTAAAATTGGTTAATGATTGTCGAACATATAGCAAGCCAAAGCAGTGTCATTTTCGAGACTCAGTATGACTGTAAAAACACAATTTCTGGGGTTCGTGTTTCCCCAGGTAGTGCAGAGACATTAGTTAGGAGAGGTGAAATAGCAAATCATCATTTGATAGCATACTCTGTCGGCAACATCTCTGCCAAAAATTTCCAAAATCGGTTGATGTGCATTGAAGTTATGGTGTGCTACCTTAGTGTCATTTTTGAGACACAGTGTAGTTGAACATTTAAGAGGAAACTTGAGGGGATCATGTCCAATGTGACCATAGATGTGTGTTTTAAGAGTTGTTTTGTATGTTGAAGTTTTGTATTGTTTACTAGTTGTAACCCATTCTGTACTCTGTGGCATACCACTATCCCCTCTTTTTAACGGTTGTTTCCAGATGAACCTGATATGGCCAATTTCCCGTTGATCCGATTCTTCCACCTGTTCTGCACTTTTATTGTTCTGCACAGTGAAATTACGTTTCCTTGTTGAAAGTGCAATTAATTGTCATTGGATAAATTTGCATAAGGGTAAATGATGATTGGCCAGTAGACTTGAGGCATCAGATTTGTAGTATTCCAGCATGAATGCTACAATCCTTACAAGGGTAAATGTATTTTTGTTAGTTATTGTATGATGTCTGTTACTAACTATTGTTCCTTGTCATACCTCTGTACCTTGTTGTGTATGACTTGCTAAATGCTACTAACATTCAGTTGACATATAACAGAGTAAGAACGAATGACAAACTTGCTGAATGCTGGACAAGGCGCTATACACAGTTACAAAAAGATTCATAGAACACTCAGGTTCTTGGCTTGTATGCTTTGCTTATTCCATTCACAGAACAGTGCATTCTTGAACCACGTGTAGACCATCAACAGATGTTTTGCGGTCGTAGTTTTAAACTGCATATACGAGATACATCCGGTTGTACAACCAGTTATGCAACCAGTTATTCCAACAGGAAAATGTTTGTATACATGATGCAGTGCAGACGATTGTCAAACCGGTTGTACAGTGGGTTGTGTCATGTAAACGGGTTTTTAGAACTCATGAAAGTTGGGCTGCTTCAGATGTATGCAGTTGTCCAATTATTATTATAGTTATTGTTATTATTCATGTGTAATTAAGTTTGCATTTTGGGTGTGTGTGATCAAGATTTGTGGTACCGTTTTTTGTCGACTGCTTGTCACTCATGATTGTTTGAATTATTTCTCAGTAGTGATTGACAATGTCATTACACTGTGAGCTGTAGCTGAACAGTTGAACTCAGGAATCTGATGTTTTTGAGTGTCATTTCATGTACGCTGTGTGGTCGCTGGGCCCAATGTGCCCCAGAAACATTGTAGATTTCTGCACTATATTGTTTGTGTGTTTGTTTACCTTATCACTTGCTTCCTTTTGCTTCTTGTAACTTTCTGCCTTATTCTTGCTTATATTTTTCTTTCTTATTTACTTCTCTTTTATCTTTTCCTATGAGATAGGCCCGCTCCTTTTCCAGGCTGGATATCATAAGTGGCGACTAAACCTTGGCTATAATTTGTATCAGTTTATTTTATGTTGTAGTTTTTTTGTGTTTGATGCTTTGTATTTCTTTGATTTAATGGTTGTATATTTAGTTTAGTGTTGGCCGTTTTTTGTCCCGGCTTTAATTTTGATTTTATCAGTACTAGTCAAGAGATTGGCTGGGAAGAGCGTCTCTGATATTTAGTATTGAGTGGGATGTTAAACCTTAATTAATCAATCAGTCATTTCACGTGTTTTTGACCAGTGTCTCTAGTATAGCTGTTCATTTCGTTTATACTTGGCTTTGAGTGTCTCTCTATGTTATGTCGCTGGAGCTGATTGGCCAAATTTTGTAAAAGCAAAGTTTCAGACATGCACTTCTTTCAAATGTGAAGATAAGATGTCAGGGCAACCACAGCAGAAAATATGACACACATTGTGTGTGTTCATACACAGTGTGTGTGTGTGTGTTCGTAACCAAAACATCACATTACACCTGTCTCTCAGTGAATGCTTAGTTGATTGTGATAGAGCCCGATTTGAGTGTCTGAGCAGGGCCCCACAAAGCAATTTTTCTGTCTCTTAGACAATTTTCCTGCATCACTGTCAATTGCTACACCACAGACAGAACGCGACAGAACATGGCTAAGTAGTTGAAAAAAAGAAGAAAAAAGGAAGGGCCAGGGTCCTGGCCCCATATTTATATTGAAAAGGGCCCCACATTTGTTAAACCGGCGTAGTTAAGTAAGTGATCTAATATTCCCTTATTGCCTGGAGACACTGGTCTCGGGTCACATGCTGATATGTTTGATGCTCATTCTACCATATCATGTTATGCTACTTTCATGAAGTACATGTACATGTATAGGTACTGATCCACATCCAAGTTTCCCTCATGCACCCCTCAGATGATGTAGACTATACTGTCTGTGGACACACGAGAACACCACATTCTATAGCATGCATCATCAAGATGTTCTGTGCATATAAGTAATACAATTTGATCAAATTTGTAAAACATTTCAAGCGAAAAAGTACATTTAATTATATGATAATTTTGTGGTAATAACACTGTGTGCAGCAGACTTTTGTAGTCATAACGAATTGTTCAGATTTCTAGAGTTTTCTTACCTTGCACTTTTTTTCTTCATTTCTGAGTCATCTGCATGTTAATAAAATTAGGCTGTAAGTATGTTTACGATTTTAATGATGTTACATAATTAATTGAAAGCAACTTAACAATTACTTACAACAGCTTACATCAACGAATCTGATATTTTGGCATAGACAAGCTGTCGACTGTTTCGTATTTTGCATGATTTAATTTACGTCTTGCATACACCTCCTGTGTGGCCCATGGTTGTATGATCGGTAAGATTAGCCTACCGATTACCGAATATACTGCTGGGATGATTATATTTCTATGATTGTTGTATCAGTATGACTATGAACTGGTATCACACATTGGCGATTGTTTAACTTTTATTTTGCTGTCTGTTTTGTGTAGTGTGTGTGTGTATGTGTGACCTCTGTTAAGTCATTTTTGCAGAATCACACGAATGCCGGCGTAACTGTTGTTCTGACTTTTTGCTTGTTTCTATGCAGTACATATCAAGCGTCATCTAATCCATATCTGGAGATTCTACCGAGGTGAATTAGCAACACAGTTACAGTACAGTTTTTACTGCACAACGACGCACCTGCTAATGCGATATGTGCTGTGATCCTGTGTTGGTCTGTCTGTCCCTATACATGTGTCTTGGACACTTTCCATCCGTCCGTCCGTCCGTCCGAACCTTTACCTGACACAATTTGGCAGAGGTGCGGGAAGTGGGGCAGCAGGATGGCAAGTACCCGTCCAAATTTGAATGATATGAGGGGCAGTGCTTTTTGTTTCACTGTTTATAGCGTGTAAAATCTTAAGTCTATTTTGCCAGATAAAGGGCAGTGAACGCCAATAAAAAACAATCCCTTAGGAAAAAGTAATTATCTCAGTTACTGTAACAGATTTTTTTTTCACCAAATTTACAGCTTTTACAGAGGAGGTTTCAGGCCACATAAGCAGCAAATTTTGTTACAGTTTAAAATTACCACCATTTGAACTTAAAATAGCATATTTCTAAGTAAACCAGTAATGAAATTGCGATTCTCGTGTAAAAATAATAGCAAGTTTGCCATATGGATATGCCAATGGATTATCATGTGTGGGGTGCCATGCTGGAACACTATCGAATACACCTGCCAAAGATGACCAATATCATGCTGATCTGAATGACCGTTTTGTCGACCATACGGAGTGATTTGCTTCACGAGTTTATTTAGCCCGCTCGGCAAACTTGCCGAAATGGCTATATATTTTACCTTCCGTAATGTCTTCTTTTTATGTTTTTATTACTATGAGCAAAGCTATCTCAGTATCTACTGGACCGATTTTCGCGATCTTTTCACCAAATGGAAGGTATTTGCGTGAATTTTCTTAATCTGGTCCAGTTTTACCGATTCCTCAAGGGACATTGCCATGACAACCAATTTTGTGTCATAAGCAAAACACAGACCATGTGCGATTTTTGCAATTTTTATACCGTATGAAAGGGTATTGTGTGTAGATGATAGATCTGATTTTTTTTCAATATCTCCAGGGACGTTGCCATGGCAACCAATTTTGTTTTGTACCGGACTTGTTTGCTCGGAGCCGAAGTATCTCAGGATCCGCTGGACCGATTTTCACAATCTTTGCACCATATGGTAGGTATGAATGGCAGATGATCAATCCGACCTTCTTTTTCCGATATCTTAAGGGACGTTGCCATTGCAGCCAATTTAGTGGCAAAAAATGGGGCAAAATTACCTACCCCCTGCACTTATCGCCCTGTCATTCCAAAACAGAATGGGATATTGCCTTGCGCATATGCACATTAATAGCTCTACTAATTGGTGAAAATGGGTTCAGTAGTTTTTTGAGTTAAACTGACGGAGAAAATGAAAATTGTCCTGCAAATCTGCCAAAATTGGGCTATATTGCAACTACTGAACCAGTCTACCAGTGTTTCAGCGTTTGTAGATGTAGGCCTACTGGGTTGTACGTGTTGTACGTCGCGTATACACACAACTATAACATATTCAATCCGGTACTGCACGTCGATGAGTGCAGACGAACGGGTTGTTGGTCAGTAAATGTGTTCTCGGAAACGTCTCTGCCTCTCGGTCGTTCTTACTTCTTGTGCCACCACGGTACCACCAGGTGACAGTAATACTGATGTTGTTAAGCTGACCGTTTGCGTGCCGAGACACAGCGTCTGCGGCCGTCATGGTATCACGGCATAAATTAGATCATAAATTAGATAGACTATGCCTAGAATTTCTAAATGCGACATCATAACCCCCAAAATGCATAAAACGTAAATTGATTACTATGTAGCTGGGGAGAACCGAGAATCCCATTTTGTGGGACCAAGACGTCCTTTCATCCTAAACTACCAACGTGTCCTCCCCTTTTCCGTCTCTCGCCAGGGAGCCAGTACGTCACTACGTCCTGCCTTGACGGCGACTAGGGGACTAGACGACCGACCCCTTCTCGAGTTCCAATTTCCGCCCGTCTGCTCGGATGTCGAGGGGCGTGGAGTGACGATCGCCAAGTGTTGGCAACGCCGTCCTTTCGATTTCCCGCCAAAATCTCATACCCACGCGGTCAATCATCCCTAGGACGGGCAGACGGACAAGTAATGTCGACATACAGGACTCCTCCCTTGGGGGACCTGCGACGCGTTGATTGGTGGGCTTCAGACGGCGCCAACGGACGTGGCGACGTCGGAAGTCGACTGCTGGTCCTTGGTGATCTACAGCTCGAGTGAACAAGACGTGCCGGTACTAACTTATACATCCGACCTCTGCACTTGCGTCATACAAACTATAATCAATATCTGTTGCCGGTTACCCCGGTAACAATACGTAATCCGAGATATGCCGAAATGATCATGAACCGAAAATCCAGGTGCCCGAAGACTGCGGAGTGCGGAAGTTAGTTATGTTATTTTACGCCATGTTGTTTGGTAGTTGAGTTGTTGTATTTCTTGCTTAATTATTTTCACTTTTTACCGTTAAGTTATTAGTGTATATGTATGTATTTGCATCGTGTGCTTACTTTATTGAATATCGTTATTTCATACAATCACGCAACGTTTTGTAGGGACATTGATGTATGTGCTTACGCCAGAACAGCGTGACTAGCGTTGTCCAGTCGACGCGGTTTTACTGCGGATATTTAGGGTTATGAAGGTTTAGGGTTTCAGACACATTTAGAATACTAATTGGTGCCTAAAACAGTTGCAGCTTTGGGCTAGTCTAGATTTTACGTCACTACGTTAACCATATCCCTAATTCTAAGAAAGTGGCTGCGTGCCGGGCTGCCCTAAGTAAATAGTTGAATGAGATATTTTTATACTAGGGTCTATAGATATTCTTTGGTTTGTGTAAACGGTTTAGGTATTATATTTCACTGTATAATATTGTGCTTATTCAGTAAATGAGCCCTTAAGGAAGCATAGTCAGAACTGGAGTGCAATTTTTAGGGGTCTCACTAAAAGCCGACCGCACAGTCCGACCACTGTGCGGTCGTGCGGTCGGACCACGCTAATTACGACCGCCGCGCGCTAATTATCTGTCGATAACAGTCAGCCGTGGACACTGTTAAGAC
>Ga0209782_1000887_pt1 | contig 14394 bp, 9 predicted proteins | sample WorMetmaBAHAMAS1_FD_187390 | JGI IMG/M metagenome (GOLD analysis project Ga0209782, IMG submission 187390) | Marine gutless worms symbiont microbial communities from Max Planck institute for Marine Microbiology, Germany - Inanidrilus... | ecosystem: Host-associated > Annelida > Digestive system >...
GTGTGTGTGTGTGTGTGTGTGTGTGTGTGTGTGTGTGTGTGTGTGTGTGTGTGTGTGTGTGAAAGGGGCGTGGTTACGTCACGTGACACGTTTTAAATTTTGGGCGCTCGATCCATATCTTAGGAATGGCGGAAGCTATAGAGCTCTCAAATTTGTACAAACTATATCACGTCTTGCCAAAGGGATGACAAATCAAACCCTAAAAGGGGCATAGTTTTGCTCACGCGACCCATTTTTGTATGCACAACTGTGGATTTAGAAAAAATTCTCCACGGCACTCGGTGAACTGCGATCAACAACGTCGTCAACGACGGACTACTGTGATTATCGCACCTTCGACGGTCGACGCTAGTGCTGCCATACACTAAGGCTTAAGCTCCATTGGTTCGATTTGTCACCGTGTTTGTTGTAAACTTGCTTTATTATCGACAACAAATCGATTAAGTGGAGTTTGAGCATTATCGTTATAGGGTAATAATAATGGACATTTCTCGGTCTGCTAGCAATTTCTTATCGACCGACGCTCATTGCCTGGTAATTATACTTGGTGGGTAGAGTGTTATGGTGGATTTTGCGTGAAGCAGCGCCGCGCGATCCATTGGCGTTAGCAGATATACTTGTCAATATGGCCTCCGTCCGCTATCTTAGATGTTTAAAAATTATTTTTAACAGCTGGTAAGCTCTTGAGGACTGGACTAATATAGGCTATGTCATCGTACAAAATTTCGTCAAAATCGGACAAACGGTTTCTGAGATATAGCGATTTTTTTTACTTCCAAGATGGCTGTTGTCCACTCTCTTGGATGTCCAAATTTTAAAATTCGCTGCCTTTCAAGTTTGGAGGGCTATTATGCATCGTTATACCAAACTTCATCAAAATCGGTCAAACGGCTGCAGAGATAGGCCTATCGCATGCCAGAATTGTCAAAATGGCGGCCGTCTGCCATCTTGGATTTTCTGAAATTGATGTTTTGAACATCCCATAAGGACCGCGCGGACCGCCAATATGCGTCAGCGTGCAAAATTTTATAGAAATCGGTCAAACCGTTGCTGAGATCTAACAATTTATCCTTTTTGAAGATGGCGGTAGTCCGCCATTTTGGATTTGTGAAGGAAATTTTTCATTGGAAGCATTTCGCGGGGTCTCCGATATACATAGCGGCCCACGTGATGACAACTTTTCGGGAGTGCACTTTCGAGGGGATTCATTACTTCTGCTCCCAAGCATCGAAATTTCGATAACTCAAGTTACACTACTGGAAGTCTATGTTTGTCGTGGTAATCTAAGTAAGTAAGTAAGTAAGTAATCTACTTGCTTATTTTTGAATATATATTTCTGATCTATTTATAGCACAGAATATAATGTACAATGTTTGTTGTTTGTTTGTGATTTGACATATTAGTTTGTACAATGAAAATTTGTGATAATTACTATTGCTAAGTGGTTGATCAGAGGCTTATTATTGTCGTAGTTTGTGCTAGCAATGCAGCAGCACAAATCTGGTCAGTCTGACACCAGGAACGCTTGCAGTCAGTGCTACAAGCTGGTTGTAGTAGGCGGAGGTGGCGTTGGGAAAAGTGCCTTGACTATACAGTTCATACAGGTTGTAGCATTGCTGTTACGTGGTGTTAATAGTTGTAGCAGCTGGGAAACTGTTGTACTTTTCAGATTCGTCTAAATGCCACAGTACATGATGGTGCAAATGTCACCGTAAAAGATGGGTTTGGAAGGCATTTTTTTTCTATTTGTTACTTAAAAGTAGACTACTGAATAAAGACACTACTGTACATATTAAGCGATTAATTTGGACTTTTTATTGTTTTGTAAATTGTTCACTTATTTATTAGTTACTCTGTGCAAAGTGTTGCGAAGCTGGTTCTCGACAGTTTGCAGTTGTAATATTTTTTGGCATCAGGATCATCGTTTAAACAAGTACAAATATTTTTGGTCTATCTAATTTATGCCGTGACACTGTGACAGCATCGTCACGGCATTGTCGGCGTCGGCGTGACAATGCCGTATCAGTTAGTGTTTGGTTTTTTAGGGTTTAGAAGGGTAACTGGGTTACGGTTAGTGTTAGGGTCAGTTTGTAGGATTAGTGTTATGGTGACATTGAATTTACATGACAGTTCTGCAGGATTACCAAAATTCATAACTACTGTATGTATGTATGTATGTATGTATGGTTTTGTCCATCAACCACTTGATCATAAACCATCAGGCTTAGTTATGACTCCTTCATTATGTTTATTAAGCAGTTACTCAAAGCACTTGTCAACAGCAGTTAAGACTGAGTGATAGTGTCAGTCATTTAGGCCTACTTGAAATGAAAATTAAATTGTAACTTATGAGTTGACATTGTGTTAAAAGATGTGATTAGCAGTCTATTCCATTATTCCATGCTTTCATCCATTGGGTCATCTGGTGTAGTCTTGCAAACACCATATTTAATTAACGATTAAAGCACTTTTAATCTGCTGATAACTTGAAGTAGTTTTGTGGCAAAACAAACAATATATCCTGCCGTCATCAAACTGCCGTCGGTGAGGGGCATACTGTTTCATCGCCATTGGTGCAACACTTTTTTGATGTCATTGTAGCATATGCATTTGTGTTTTTGTATCTGTTAATTGTTGACTGTGTATATTATTTGTTTTCACAGTCATATTTCGTAACTGACTATGATCCAACGATAGAAGATTCATATACAAAGCAATGCATTGTCGACGACATTGTTGCAAGACTTGATAGTAATTACATTGCTTTGTTAAATTTTTATTTTGTATGTGGCTCTCTGTAAACTTGTAAACATATAATGGTATTTAATCACTGACTGATTATGCATTTTTGCCATATGTATATACCAGTTATGTGAATCTTTGGTAGTGGTGACAGATGGGCAAAATAATTAAAGCAATATTCCTTCTTTCAGGTGATGGAGAAAGAATAGAGATAGTCAATGAGTAATTCTCCTAGTTAGCAACAAGACAGGCATCAAGGAACACAAGAATTTTTGTACTGGTTATTTGCTAGTTCAAACAGCAACCAGTAAACTAAGGTTTCACCTGTAAAATCTTCATTAAACTGATATCCGAGTGAGTGAGCATTTATTTGTGCATATTGGTAACTGTAAGCCATGGAAATTATTGCAGTTGCGTATTAACATGCATTTATTGAGATTTCTTTATAATATTAGCAAATAGTGATGTTGAACTCAATGCATTGGTCTAGTAGAGGAATAGATTTGGGATAATTGGTGGCATAACTGACAACCAGCATGCTTACTTGATGTAATTTTGTTTCAGTATTAGCATGCCAAGTCAGGCAACGTGGAAGCAATTAAAGTACTAGATTCACATATAGATTAGGGCATTTGAAAAACAAATTACTCAGATTTTTATGGTGACTAAGTAACGAATTGTTTCCGAAGTCTCTGCTAATGGCTTATTGTTGTTTCTTAGTTGGTTAGCAGGATGGGCATCCAGCCCACTTATTTTTAGAACTGCTCAGATTCCCGAACAAGTGGAGGAAGAAAGCTTAGTAAATGTTCTACCTAGATTCACCCAGAAAATACTCATTAAAACAGAGGGTGGTGTTGGTGATGTTAAACTGATATTCACATTGTTTGTTACAGTATTAGATACTGCTGGACAGGAGGAGTTTAGTGCTATGAGGGAACAATATATGAGATCAGGAGAAGGCTTCTTACTAGTCTTCTCCGTTACAGATCGCAACAGGTAAATTCTTGTCTAGTTTGTTTCTTTGTACAAATTACGTGCACCATGCTGTTACCACATGATGTATAGGCATGGAAGTTGTGTCTGTCATCCAAACTGTACGGTATCATATCTAGTGACAGAACCCATTGTGAAGCAGTCAACACTGCACTATATGGTTCGGGGACAAATGTGGAATAGATAAGGGTGTAAACATTACGTAATTGTATGAAAGAAAAGAAAAAATGTTACAGTGCAAGACATCTCGTAGATTTAAGTCGAATTGATTTAGGACTGTTTGAGATACACTATAAAGCAGAGGGGTTGTTCTTCTGAACTCGGTGTATGTGTAAAGTTGGTAAGTTGTGATATTTGCAGCTTCGATGAGATCTACAAGTTTCACAAGCAGATACTGCGGGTGAAAGATCGAGAGGAATTTCCGATGATACTTGTCGGCAATAAAGCTGACTTAGAACATCAGCGTGCTGTAAGTGCCATTCCGTCGTAAATATCAAGAACTAATAAAGGACGCAGTCTATCAGGAACAGAAGTCACTTGTGTGGCTGATGTTTTTATTGCTCTGTATGGTATGTATATGTAATGTTCTGTATATGATTTGTTGTTGTTTCTTGCTGAGTAATGGCAATGAAAAGCATTCCCTTGCCTCATGAGTGAGTCAGTCAGTCAACAAAATCAGAGGTCAGTGGTTAGTTTCTGTTGCTGTGAGTCCAGTTTCATTCAGTGCCTTTGACACTGTTGATTAATCAGCAGGAATGACATCGAGCCTGTAATAAACTTGCTCTAGTTATTTCCAAATGTCCACACGCTCATCCTGGTGTGGTGACAGAAAAAGAAGGCCAGTCACGCAAAAACTGAATGTGGTTGTGTATATGAGTTGTTTATGTAAGATAGTATGTTGTTCGATGCATTTTGCTGGTGCATCAATTAACCAGTGCATCATTAGAACATGTTGATTGTGGTTGTCGTAGAGAAATTAGAAATACGTAAGAAGCTGTATGAAACAATCTAGCATATTTTCCAACTGGAGATAGGTCACAGATATGTATGTATGTATGTAAGAGTTTAATCACACATGTGTACTATACAATGCTATAAAATACGGATAATAAAATAAAAAAAAAACACATAGTCACATGTAGTTAAAAAGTGATCGACACCCTACAGTCTTATGCTTGCATACAGATTAAGTTAGTTTGATAATTGTCAGGTGACACCAGAAGATGGCTTGGAGTTAGCACGACAGTTGAGTCTGAAGTATGTTGAAGCAAGCGCAAAGCTCCGGATGAACGTCGACGCTGCATTTCACGAATTGGTTCGCATTGTACGGTATGGACCCACTTTTGTATCTATATTATAATAATTGGACAGTTTGATTGTGCATCTGTCACGAGCACGAAGCACGATACACAGGCCACAATCGCGCAAAGCGCAATTGTATTCGCGCGATTGTGAGGCCACTATCGCACAAACCGCGATACACTCGTTTTATTTAACATTCATCGATGCAGCTGTTAGTCTTCTATATTAATGTAAAGTAATATTGTGTTATTCAGTTGACGTATCTGGATTTTAATGTACCTGACTGTATGATGTGATGTAACAATCTATGGCTACTTTTGCCCCATGCGGGCTGTGAAACTTAATGCGCACTACATACATTTGTTGATTTTGGCATGATATGTACTGTTTGCTTGTTTGCCTAATCTCTTGTTTTTTTACAGCTTGCTTCCTTTTTTATTTGTTTTCTTTTGTTTGCTTGCTTCCTCTTTATCTTTTTCTTCTACAGTAAGCTCGCTCAGTTTTAATGCAGATGTTGTAAGAGCCTAAGGGGCAACTAAACCTGGGCTATCGAGTTATGTTTGTTCGTTTTGTGGTATCTTTAGTTATTTCTGTTTGCCTCGGTTTACTGTATACTTTTGTCATGTTTCTCCTGATTTTTGCTTTTGTCTCTCGGTACCAGTCAAGAGATTGGCTGGCAAGATTGTGTCCAAAATTATCTATGCTGTGTTGAGTGAGACCTTAAACCTTAACTCATGGCAATCAACCAGCAAAATTTTCCGAGTTTTTACAGGTCCTAGAATCACTACTGTTGGGATTTATGTCATGGGTTTTTTGTGACCCAGATGCCCTTTTTGTCACCCAACCAACAATATCAGAGCATGGATAGCATCACTAAAAAGCCGACAGATGGCCAGCTGAGTCTCCTGCTCTGAAAAGTTACAATAACATTTATTTTCTTCGCATGCACTTGTACCATTTCAGCAGCCATTTTTTTCCAGTGAGTTTACATTAACGGCTTTACTTTCGATTCTTTTCCTCCGTCTGTTATGAGATAGTGGTATGCTTAGTCCAATACTGTGCTGGTGCATGATACTGTCGGTCACAGCTGTATTGACACCAAACGATGTTCCATATTCCATGCATTTTTAACCTCCACTTAGTAAACAGGTGATTAGTTGATGCTTCATTAACTGCACCTGCTTTCGCTGTTTGCAATTGCCTGTCGGTGTGACCTAAATTGTGCAGTGAGTAGTAGTGACAATCACATGTAAGAGTATAAATACATGTATTCTTACTTACTTAGGGCGGGTTGCACCAACCTCACTTAAATCGTCACTTAACTAATGGCCACTTAACTTTAAGTAGTCATTAAAACGCCAATTATATCTCCATTCAATTAGCAGTTAAGCGGCGACGGTGCAACGCGTTTTATACTAATCCCCACTTAAGTCAAGAGTTAATTGGAGATTTAAGGACTACTTAAGTTAAGTATGGATGGTGCAACCCGACCTTACTTACTTACTTACATGATCCCATTATCATGGAAGTTCTAAGCGAGTTTGTAAATAAAAACTCTTCAGTGCAGTCAGCTTGTGATAAAGTTTTCATTTCTGCTACACGATGAAAACTTTATGGCAAGCTGACTGCACTGAAAAGTTTTTATTTACGAACTCGCTTAGAACTTCCATGATAATGGGATCAACAGACTTCATAATCACAAATGACCCCTTTCGTGCTTTGACACGTTTGATTTGCTTACATTCGTCTTCGTAGAGGACAAAACTCTACAGGTCTGTTATTGTTAATGGGCCATTAATGAGTTAACTGGTCAAAAATGGACAATTAAGTTAATGGACCAGTTAATTGATGACTGGCCATTAACTGTCAGTGGAGAAACAACATTTGAGTTTGTCCGCCACTATATGCCGATTTTATTGGTCCATTACGTTAATGGGAGATTAACTGGGGATAGAAAAACCGAACCTTAGACATTTTCTGGGTATGTTATGTTTCTGTCATTTGCATTTTCTGCTTGCTGATTAACCTTCTGCACGTCGTTGTTGACAGAAAGTTTCAGATGGATGAGCGTCCGCCGCCAAAGATGATTCAGCGACAGAGAAGGGGCAAGTGTACGTTGTTGTAATTACAAGTCGGCCTCGCCGTTGGTGCTTCCATTTATGATGTGCTGAACTGAGCTGTTTGTGCCTAATGCATGTTTGCTTCCATCTACTCGTGACTTGGCACGTGTTCTGAGCCACATACAAGGATCTACCATGAAGATGGATTAGGGCTTATCCGTAAAGAATGTGCTGGACACAGGACAGTGAAGGGCTGAGTTGAATTCAGACAAAAGCGGACAAGGTTGAGGGTATGCATATGTCCACGTTTTAATATTGCTGCCAACTATCCTGATTTTGCTAGTGCTGTATGCCCACATTTAGTATCCCAGTATCAGTGCACTCTGTCGGCATCACCGAGTCATACATTACGATCTGTTGTAAATTAAATTCTTGACAGTTTCGTATGAATTCAGGACATGCGTAAAGAAAGTCTGATTCTGGGACCATACTAGTTAGTGAGTTTTGGATAGTTGGCAGTCCCATAACATACGGGCGAACGAAACTGGCACATCCAGTTACTGTCGTATTGTTGCACTAAACAGCACATTTCATCAGCACTGGCCTCTAGGCATTGATGACGGCCGGGGTTGCAAATGTCTGTGTGGTGCAGGAAGGGAATTGTGCCAAATGGCAGACAGAATTGGTCAAAGGGGAAGGGAGGGTGCAAGCAGCATTTTGTGGATGTCCTTTATCGATGGTATTTAGTTGACAAGACCACACGTGTATGCACGCAACGGTTGCCAGCGTCTGAATGTCATTTGCCATGCGCTTTGTGTACTGTAGATTTTATCAGAATTGTCGGTGTATGTATCAATGTTTTTTATGTGTAGAAGTGAGGGTTGTGAGGGTTGAGTTCTTATGCATTTCGATGTTGTTATTTACATATCGAATACCTAGACCCACATTTCAAGTCCTTACCGCATACATCATGAATGTGGTAAACATAAAAACACCTAAATTTCGTCGCACTGCATTATCAGAGTGTGACTTGTCATCACAGATGATTTTGGAGTTAAAAGTCTCATATTCAGTTGCTGAAACAGTGTTGTTTGTGTAGTCGTTTTTTAATTAACAGTTTTACTGGTGGTAGTTTATGCAACAGTTGAATTTAGTTGATTTATGTGCATTGCCGGATGTAGAAATGTTTAATTACTCCACCAAGAAAGATGTCGTTTTGCTTCTATTTATTTGTCATCCGGACTGACGAAGGAGTTGTAGATTAGTTTTCATAAAATTTTTGGACAAGAGATTACTATGGGGATGGTCAGGACTCTGGAACCACATTTTCAAAAAATAATGCTGTTCATCAGTAATAGCGACCTTTGTCCCGCACCATCATTCACTTACAGAAACTGCGTATACTCGGCATTTCATATTTAACATTGCAATATGGAAATCTCGATGCAGTCAAGCTTGCAGTCTCTGTTTTGAATCCGGTATTTTTGTTCTCAGTGAAAACTCAGCTTAGTAGTCTGTTGCCTCAAGGACACAAAACAGTTTGTTGAATATGCCATTAAGCACCAGACATATTTAACGCCCACTTTCTCGGTGAAGCTCAGTGAATTGTTGCCAATATTCCAAAGGTGCGATGGTGCTAATTTTTGTGCGGCCAGATTCCGTTCCTATTAGTTACTGGACCTCATTTTGTCTTTATCCACTGACTTATGAGTGAAGATACGTCTATATCTTTTCATCAGCGTTTGTGTCACTATCCAGATTCAGCATAAAGCAGACAGATACTACATGTGAGTATTTCTGGTTCATGTTTTGCTGGATTGTTGATACTGTAGATTGTTAGTTTCAGGATGTAGACTGAATTTTTGTCAGGTTATCAGTCGTTTTGTGTGTGTGGTTTTGAATGTCGTTCTTTATCACGAATGCCAATTGTGGATTTTAAGTTATTACTTTGCCCCCGGGAGGGGGCGAAGTGTTGTGATGAACGTGTCTGTCTATATGTGACTGTGAGGATATCTGAGAAACCAGACAATCGAACTTCACCAAATTTTTTGAGTACACTGTATGTGGCCTTGGCACAGTTCTCCTCTGGAGGTGTAGTGCAACGATAGAGACCAAGTATTATTGTGGGTTGCACACCGGGGCCAAAGTCTGCTATCTGCGATTGCCTTGTTTTATATTATGCTGCATTGTTGATTTTGTAATTACATACTAGATGCAAATGTGCTGTAAGAAAATTATCTTGTTGAATAACTATATAAAACAAGAATCTCAGCAGATGCTGAGATAGTGCAACATGTGATCCATTGGCTGTGAAGTGAGGACGGAATTTGACAGCATCTAAATGCGATTTTGGGCAATTTTGTGGTAGCCGTAGGTGCCCACAGATGGTACAATCCAATTCACCGAATGCTATTTCGTATTAGAATTCTATAGTGATCTGATGCATAGCTTGCACAATTTCCGAGGCCATTGCCACCAAAGTGCAAAACTCATATTTTCATATGCCACTTATCTTCTTTCATATAATTTGGGATCACAGAACTCCAATCTGGGTCAGTCATGCATGACTGCGTGACATACATATATGAATAATTGTTCTAACAAATGAGATTAGGTGCAATATTACTCCATTGTGTGTACCATATTGACATATACTCAGTGTGTGTGTGCCTCATATGGGCCCTGCATTTATTACAAGTTTGATCTAGTTGTGCTCACATATTAGTCAAGGTGATCAAACTAGTTTATGCTTATTTTGTGTTATAGTTATCTTTCGGTTTACTAGTATGTGTCTGCTTTTGTAGTATTATACATTAAATGATGTACAAGATAACTTTAGAAAAGTATCGTGAAAATACAAGGTAAAAGTAAGCTAAGTGTCAAAAATATCTTTTAAATAAAAATACTTTTAAGAATACTGAAATTTGAGATACTTTTACATCTACCATTACATTTGTATTTTTCATACATTTACAGAGTAGTATTGTAGTTATATATTAACGGACTGCAATGTATTTGTTCATGAGGTTTTAGTACTTTGGATATATATCATGCAATTACTCTGAATCAGAGGCTTCTTGTATGTAATTAAATAATAACAGTTTAATTAAATAACAGGAGTTATTATTATTATTGCTAAAAAATCAAGGAATAGAATACCATTAATTGATGATTAATATGGTAGTCGAAGGTTAGATTACATGACAATATTAGAAGAAAACAGAAATTGTTTAGATTTAATTGTTGTATAATTAAAATATCATAAAGTTTGATTGTGGCATTATTAAATTATTCTGCAAAAGTATCTTTAAAAATATGTTCATTTAGACAGGATTGTTTCAGGAAGTATCTCGGAAGATACAAGGTAGAATACTGTCTTGTATCCTACAGATAAAGATAGCAGATTAAACATAGTATCTGGCATATAGCTCATTCGGTTTAATTTTTTTTACAGCACAATGCCAAATATTTGGCCAGTATTATGTGACTGAATAACCTACTTTACCAACCACGACAGCATTGGAGGTAATGCAATCGCCTCTGTCAGTCCGTATCTACGCTACTTTTGAACAGAGTGACCTTTGACCTTGACCTTTTGCATGTGTTAGTCATGACTAGCTCTCATGGGATTGAAGGTCAGAGATCAGGGTGTCAGTGCAGAATGCGGTTGTTAGAACCTTGATCCTCAATCAAAGACACTTCTAGTTGTGTTGAGTGGGACCTAAACTGTGACTTAGTCAACCAATGCAAGTATAATAGAGTATTGTACAATATGAATTTATGTGAAAGTGAATGTCATAACTGTTATCACATGCCAAGAGTTGAAAAGAACTTAGCTGTTGTGACTCGGACTGTATACATGTTGTACAATACAAACTTAGTGAATTTATCATGTGCTTCGTGTATGATAAATATATTGTGCATGAATTGGAAAGCATCTTTAGAGACTTTCTGTTGCATATCGCTACTGTGAAGACTTGTTTGTTATATGCTTGTTTTTAACTTCGACGGCATGAAATGATCTGCAATTGTTTCATTATGCAGTGACTATTCACAGAATCTTTCTGAACAGAAATGCACCGTAGAGTTATAAACATAGATATACACTGTGAGTCAAAAGAAGAGGACACTAGACTTTTGTCCGTAACTTCGCCAAATGTTTACCGATTTTTAAAAGTCTTTCACTGACGGGCGCAGCACGAAATTTGCAATAGTCATCATTAGATATTCCACCACACCTTAAATTTGTAACTACACTACTCTGTGAAAACAGCGACAATCTAAAACATGCATTGTTGTTACCGGTAATGATAAATCACAAGGTAGTGTAGCTGCATAGTTAGTGTGGTTGGCTGTTCACCTATCACTTCACATTGTATTTATCGGTAAGTTTGGCAGAAAAAAAAATTAAATTGGTGAACACCTGGAGAAGTTACAGCAAGAATATTGATTGTGCCCATGTTCCCTGTTTGAATGTTTACTACTGACTTTATTGCAAACTTACTTGTGAGTCTGTCTGCGAAAGAATTTTGAAAATCGGTCAACATTTGGCAGAAGTTACAGACTAGTCTAGTATCTTTTGTGACTCGGTGTAGATATTAAGTTACTAGGTCTTTCATATGCACCGCATTAGGCATGGCAGCTGGTAGTACTTCAAGCCACTGTGATGTCCAACTGGCCAACTTCTGTTGTTAACATATGGTTTATTTCATGTTATGTTACAGGCACCATTGTATCACTGTGTGAATAATTAGTCAAAATTCTACAGTTCTCGTGCTTCTCATACATGCAGATGTCTGTGTGGACCAACCATCTTATGCACTGAAGTAAATGACAAATTCTATGTACAAATTACTGAAAGTCACAAGCCTTCTCATATTAAAATTAATGTAAAATCAGTTTTTCGTAGAAGATGGACAATTTCATTATAAATGTCATGTTGTTCATGAATCGAGTTGTTCTCTTGATAAATTGACATCTGTGTGATAAATGGGGCAGCTGTACAAAAAGATGTTCAACAGAATGAAGCACTTGGATTGAAATTCAAAAGACTGCCTTGTTCCTTTATAGTTTATGACTTTGCCAATAATGCCCAAGATTAACATTGACTGGCACGATTTCTTTAGCTTCTGGTTCGTTGTGCAGTCTTTTTTACCACCTGCAAGTTCATGTCGGTCTTCACAACACTGCAGTGTTTGTTGGTGTATGAGGTTTCCTTTCTCATTCTAACAGCAATGGTTTTGGATCTAATGTTTGTTGTTTTCATGTCACACGGCAAAGAATTCATGCACCAGTACATAATACTGAAAAAATTTTACACTTAGAATTTATTGGCACTTTCTACACAATTGACCTCTCAAAGCCACCTGAGACACTCGTACTGATCATTTACTGTCACCCTCCATCCCCACAGGACAGTTCCAGTACAGCCTCAAAACCATCTTCCAGCAGGTAGGGTAAGGAAGCATATAGCAGTTTGTGCAACAAGCACTGCACCACTGCGGGAACTCACGTACCATATGAGATCACACCATGTTACCTGCCACCCGGCAGAGGTGACATTCCCGCCTTTACCCCAGCCAATTAAGGCTGGTACTCGATTTAGCGACCCCGGAGGGATGCAAGGCTAAGCCCGAAGATATAGTCACCCATCCCAGTACTAACCAGGCTCTACGTTACTAACCGGGCTCAACAACCTCTGAGAACCTTTCGTTTAAAAGCACATCAAACTGAACTGAACAGAAAGACGATTTTTATTGATGGATACTTAAGCATCTGTGGAAAGACAGATGCAATGTCATCATGATCAGTTTGTTACTGTATAATATTTAAAATGCAATAGAAGTATATTCTGCAAAAACATTTTATCTACACAAAGATGAACAAATATCGACCATGTTAACAACATTCGCAACAGTCACTTATAGAAGTATTAACAGAATACGGTACTGGCGGGCATCACAAGTACACTGTTTGATGAAGAAATGACTAGGCCAGGCGACCGGCCAGGGTCAGTATTTAGACATCATTAAAAGGTGACTGAAATGACAGACATCCGGTCCATAAAAATCCATGCTACCTTTTCACAAAGGATTATAGGTTATCCTCAGCAACAAGTGGAGGAAGAAATAGAGAGAACTAGCTAACACAGATTCACTAGGAAATTCCATTAACACAGTGGTAAGAAGTAAGTAAGTAAATGGCAATATGCTAACACCGAACGGACTGTCAGATCCCGTTGAAAATGTTTGCTGAATGGTACGAGTACACTGTAGAACAGCGACTTTTAAGTTGCTGGAGCAGCAAAGTAAAGGCACAAGTACAAAGCTGCGGCAGCAGAACATGGAACAACCATCAGCTGATGGTTATAGGAACATGTCTTCAAAGTATTCATCAAATTCATCCTCCCTACAACATAACACGATGCATGCATTATGTATTTTCTACATCAGCTACCAAATAACATCAGATTATTTATACAAAAGCGGTTAACAGTATGAGTATTCATAGAATTACTACGGAAATGACTAAATTTTATTAGTGTGGCTCACTGGTAAAAGCGATGGAATATTAAGTTAAGGACACACAGCCATCATAGGCAACAGAAGCTATTGGGCCCGGCGAGCCGTGGCCCTCCCACTTTTTGGTCCCTATGGGCCGCTCCTGTCTCTGGCCCGCCCACTTTTGACAGCCGAGGCAATCCGTAAAGAACACTCACAATAGTTTCACTAGCTGGATACCGCCATTCAGTATGAAAAACATCCCACCAGATGGCTTCTTTGGCATTCAGATATTACAAAATTTAATTTCGGCTGGGGCTCCGCCCTGGACCCTGCTCGGGGGGCTTATGACACTCCCCCAGGCTCCCTAGTCGGCTGGGGATACTCTCTCCCCATTCCCCACCTCAATCAACCTTTGGTGTCGACGCACACTTTAGGTGCTTCTGCCGCCTATGACAGTCATTTTCCAGGTCAACCTGGTTGAGCTGTTATTGGCTTCTTGATTCCCTTTGTCACCTAATCCTGAAGACTCTAAGTACGTCGCCCATCAACATACACATTACTGTTGTAGATGAAATAAGCAGTGCATCAAAACTACTCACAACACCTTACAAGTATGTAACACATTTATAAAGCACTGTAAGTAAGTAAGTAGATTTATATAGCGCATAAAGTTTTCAACCTCTAATGCGCTGCATGCACTAGTATCGCGCAAACAGATACGTCTTCAGCAAACGTCTGAAAGAGTCAGTGCTGATTGACGGGTCCCTGATGAAATCCGGGAGACTGTTCCAGAC
>Ga0209782_1000888_pt1 | contig 14391 bp, 8 predicted proteins | sample WorMetmaBAHAMAS1_FD_187390 | JGI IMG/M metagenome (GOLD analysis project Ga0209782, IMG submission 187390) | Marine gutless worms symbiont microbial communities from Max Planck institute for Marine Microbiology, Germany - Inanidrilus... | ecosystem: Host-associated > Annelida > Digestive system >...
TTCAAAACCGCACAAAAACAGGAGGGTTCAAGTTTTTTTCATCTATAGAATATTTATCTCGGTGCCAATGTCGTCATAATTATTCAGGGGTTACCAAAACAGTTCCCCTGTGAAAAATTGTAATTTGCATAGTAATTGTTTTACATGGTAGTGTGTTGTCTGTTGCAGTGTATATTTTGTATAGCGTTAGATTCAGAGAAGTGTCAGGATTAAGCAGTTTCAAATATTTTTAAAATCAGACCACTGGTTGCTGGGGTGGGGTATTTTATTTTGAGCCACCCTGTATATAGCGCCTATATTTCAAAAGAGTCACTAGGCACTTCCGACACCAAAGAGATAAGTTTTCAGAGATAGTCTGAGGAACTGACGGACAGTTCAGTTTGCTGGAGTCCGGGTGGAAGCTCATTCCACAACTGCGGACTCCTATCGCTGAGTTTATTGTGTGTTTGCGAGACAAGCTGCTTCCGCATGCCATTAGAATTGGACCGCAGTTGGCTATGACCAGTGTCGAACAGACGACGACAATCCTCATATGTATACAATGTTCGCAATGTATACAATGCTTAGCCCAAGGCATAGATAGTGCACTCAATGCCTCAGTATCACAAAGCAGGAACATACAGTGTGAAACCAACTGCTGCTGACAATATCCAAAGAGCAAATGACATAAAAAGTTATTTTTAAAATGCTGATTTCCACAATACCTGGCTAAAACTGTAACTTCTTTTCCAGCTTCTGCATTACCATTACAGGCATATACATCAGGTGTTCTAGTATAACCGTATCATTTAACAAGGAATTCAAATAATTTCACAGGTTCAAAAAACTCTTAATGGCAGAAGTAAAACAACTACCATCATACCCGTGTCTGCAATGACGCCAAACAGCTGACATTCAAAGGCAAATGCTGGTTCAGACATCAGTTCAGTACTCAGCGGTCGAACCTTGCTGACGTCAACTTCGTGTACGGAGCCAAAGTCGACACACTGCACCTCAATGGTAGAGTCAGCACTGACAGTGTCACGCAGCACTGTTGCACGCTGCCAAATTGTACCGACACACACTGCGACAGCACTGCCACAATGATATGTCGCTGTACTGTCAGCAGCGTTGTCGTCAGCGGCAGAATAGATGTTGTCAAGACGATCCAGCATCTGTTCCAACTGTACCAGCTGATCACTCTGCTGTAGGTGGACATGCACATGTGTGCCGTCGGCACCGTCTACCACGTGAGTTACCAGTACCTGCACCATGCACACATACTACAGTCTGTTACTCCGGTGTGAACCGACACACTTGCTACCACCCACATGACACACTCAACAGTACAATTAGTAAATTACAGTAAAGCCGGTACACCTGTATATCATATTATGTATGATACTCATCTCCAATGCCACATTTAGGGGGTCTTGTGGGTAGTCCCCATCTATATACTGAAAATGTATAAGTGTATATCGAAAGTCACATTCAGCTACAATGCTGCAATCTCTGAGGTAGGTGCCCACAATTATAAAATCCTAGAAATGACACTGAGGATCGCTGAAATGTTGTTACTCTCAACCGCTGCAGAGCATCATCTTACTAGTGTTTGCTCTCTGCTGCACAGCGCAACTGTCTCAACGTCAAGTTTATCTTGGGCTTTAACACGTTAACACAAACAAGAAAACATGCATACAGGACAGTACGCAGCATAATTGAAATTCATGTTACGTCCACAAAGTAACAAGGTTACGAGCTGCGCATTTTTAGCGCGAGATGTAATATATACATCTCGCGCTTATGCTACAATGTCAGTGTCCGTCTGTCTGTCTGTGATGGAAGTGCATTATAGTTAATTTAGGTTTCAAATTCCGATCCACATTTACTGTGCATTGTGGTCGCAGTGCATGCCGGGAAGAGGGGAGTGATTATCGCCGGGAAGAGTGGAGTGAAGGGATCACCTCGCGCTATGCTAGCCACTGCTAGGCCCTCTTGTTTGTGTATCTATAACTCTTTCCCTGCAACTGCCAGCAGGATTTATAGTAATGTTGTGGATGCAATTTTTGTGAAATGTGGGAAAGGAGCTTGCATAAGTACAGGAAATAAAATAAGATATTATGGGATGTTCTTTCCAGTGAGAATTCTTCATGCCATTGTTCAAATACACATACACGGACGGTGCTCACCTACCTTGTGTTTACCAGGCGAGATGTCATGGCAGGCAATCTGTGGAGCATTGACCTCGGAGTCACTGACGAAGTCACGTGTGATATCAACCAAGCTACACACATCAACCTCATCAGCGGACTTGAGTGACACCAAGTGTCGACCAGTGTCGGTGTCGTGGCTCACAAACTCACATGTGAATACCTGCTCTTCATCTGTCATCAGCTCGGTAAACCTCGTCTTCACCTCATCTGTCCAGTCATCAGCAGCCCGCTGTCTCACTCCCGCCATGGCACAGTGGTACACAAATGCAGGTTTGGTGCTGAATTTCCGAGAGAGAAGTTTCACATCGGCGGATGTGGACGCTACATCCGTGTTGCCATAATCAATAAACAACACACGAACCGAACTGTCACTAACGATCTCTGTGATGACAGCACGATACCAAGCAGCATCGGCTGAGTACCTAGCACAGCAGAGACTTCCAACCTCAACGCCAGGCAGTTGGCGGTCACTTGCCGACAGACTGTCGTATTCATCCATTAGCTCATTAGCCAACTGTGACAACTCGTCTTCCACTGACGTGAGTTGGACATAGAAGTCTGAAGGAGACTCGGCACATGTGACACACACTTCAGTGGCATCAGATGGAGGTTCAGCAACAGCAAGTTCACTCGCAACACCAGCTACGAAGCTTCCACTAGTCTGCTCAGTGGTAGATGTATCAGCAGTCTCCGATGTAGAGCCGCCGAATAACTGCTGGCCAATATCAATGCCGTCGTCCTTCAATGTCACAGTATAAGGTGACTGCGACCGCGAGACAAAGGTGCACGTGAATACTTTCTCACCAGCATTGGCTAACTCAACCAGCTTCTGACATTCAGCATCAGTCCACGAGGTGGACTGGGAAGAGACCGCTGCCAGCTGACAATGCCAGGCACATGCAGGCACCGATGTGAACTTGTCAGTCAGTCGCCTGACATCGGCCCGTGATACCTTGTCAGTGTTACCGTAGTCAACAAACCTCACGTGCACCACATCGTCTCTCACATCTTCCACGACCGCCCTGTACCACGACTCATCGGACGAGTAACGAGCACAACACACGCTGCCGACCATCAACTCAGTCGACACGCTCAGTTCACCGGCATCTCCGGCGTCGTACACTTCCGTCAACTGGTCCACTAGTTCTGTCAGCTGTGCCTCAACTAACGCGGTCTGAATGTATAAGTCTGACGGTGAAACAACGTGAGTGACGTAAACATCAATTTCATCGTGAGGTGGCTCTGCAGCTGGCAGTGATACCATAGTCTGTGTGAACAGCTCCTGGTGAACAGTCTCAAATGGTTCTTCTGTGTCAATAGTCTTCAGTTCAACTGTCACGATGTGGCTTGACTTGTCAACCGCAATAACGGTGGCGGTGAACTGCCGTGCAAGCAAGTCATCAATGACATCATCTAGTGATGCGGCCGTCATCCCACGCAGTCGACAGTCAACACGCCGGACTGGCACCTGGAGGAACCGCGAGTCTAACTCACGCAGTGACGACACACTGCACGACTCGATGTTACCGTAATCCACAAACTTCACAATTCTACTGGATGCATCACCGGCTGGAATGCCATCAATGGTGGCACGGTACCACGTGTTGTCTTCGCTGTACATTGCTGCACACGGCTGTCCGACATCTAAAGACGACATGGGAGGACGAGGCTCGCAGTCACTGCCAAGCTCAGCCATCAACTCATCTAGCTCGGCCGTCTGTCCGACAACATGACAGTGAAACACAGAGCTACCGTCAGCCACATACACCACCTCCAACTGTAACACGTCGTTCTCCTTCAATCCACACACATGCTGGTACTGCTGGCATGTTTTCACCGTCATCTTAGATGACACTCCTTGTTCCCCAGTGGCAGCAGAACAGAACTGAGACGTCAAATCATGTCCACTTGGGTCCTGCAGTTCAACAGTGTAAACCCCGTCATCTTGCTTGTTAACAAATCGACATGTCAGACGCGGAATGGACACGGCCCTATCAAATGCACTGCTCTCATCTTTGGTCCACTGAGACGCCCGCTGCTCAGCTCCACACAGACAGCACTTGATGGCTTGGACCGGTGGAGACTTCATCAGCTGTGATGTGGCCGATCTCACCTGCTCCATGCGAACGACCTCGGTATTGCCGTAGTCGACATAGAACACTGTCACGCCACCAGAATCACAGGAGACAATGTGACCACGATACCAGCATCTGTCTGCCTCGTAGAATGCTACACATGGTCTGCCCACAGTACAGTCACTAGCACTCATTGTGTGTTGTTTCGCTGTCTGATATGTATCACGCAGGTCTTTCGACAGCTTCTCAATGTCACGACTATTTTCAATGAGCTGGCAGTAGAATTCTGATGGTGACACAACCCATGACACAACGACGGAGTGTCGTGTGTCAGTGGTGATGTTAATTGGTGTGAAATTAAGTTGCACTGCTGACGAAGTCATAAGCCGTGTTGTTGACACTGTGTCGTTTGTCTCACCCCATGACTCAGTCTCCTCCGCAAAGCCGCTACTACTACCACTACCACCAGACACCAGTTGACTGTAGCTACCAGGTGACTCCACTGCTGCGGTAGATTCAAACTCTCGCAAACCCGACTTCTTCACCTCTGACTGCCGCACGTCATGTTTCCATGAACCCCTGACAGGTTCTGCTGTCCTCCGATTGTCAAGGGTTACAGGGTTCTTCCACTTGGCAAATTTACTATCAACCAACTTCCGAGCAATGGAGTTCATTTCAACGGTATTGATGAAGTCGTTCACATTCACAATCTTAACGGCGTTCACGCTGTCGCCAAGCTGTTCCTCAAAGAAGGCTGCTGCATCGTCACTCCAGTCCGACCCAGTGACTGGTATGACCTCTGATAGTCGGCAATGTAAAGCTTGGACAGGAAGGGTGAGGTAGCGTGACCGCAGACGATGGACATAACTGGCATCTACTAACTCTGTGTTACCATAGTCGACAAACTCGACGGAGAGACTTCGCCGGTGCTCATCGGACATGCTCACCAGTTTAGCACGGTACCACCTGTCATCAACGCTGTACAGAGCACAGCACGGCTGACCAACACTCACGTTCAGCGTCTGTGTCGTGCCAACATTCTCGTAGTCGGCATTCAGTTCGTCCATCATTTCATCCAGGGCGTCCGTGTTACTAGCCACGTGTAGATAGAAGTCTGCCGGACTGACAACGTATGCAGCCACACATTCCAGCTGCTCATCTACCATTCTCAACTCAAACTTGTACCCTCGTGAGGCAAAACTATCCTTCTCATCCATGCTGCTGCATTCCAAACTCTGCCTTTTGTTTGCCGGTGATGGCACTGCTGCATCACTGGCTGCTTGCCGGTCTACTGGAGTCAGGTAGCTGCGACTCAGCTTGTTGGTCAAGCGCAGAAACTTCCTATTGATGTTCTCCTGGCCCTGAAGCAAGTGGACAAAGTGGTGGCCATCGGAGTTCTTCTCAAGCGTGAAGAAGACATCAATCAGCTGGTCTGAGACCATGTCAGAGAAGGTGTCGATGTCAGCGGGCGACCACATCGAGATGGTGCCAGTCGGCTGTATGCCACTCAAGCTGCACGCTATCGCCTGCACCGGCAACTCACTGAGGATCAGTTCAGGCATATCACGCAGCTCCTCGCACTCCACCACCTCACGATTACCAAAGTCCACAAAGTGCACCTCAACCTTGCGTGATGCCTTCAGCACACCTAGCACAGCACAACACATCAGCACACCTGACAGACACCATGACACAGCGTTACATATCATCACAGCTGACACACCACGTCACATCACACCAATGCTAGTGCAACAGCTACTGTAGCAGTTATGACCAATATTACAGAACTCACTTTTTGTATAATGACATGATATATATTTGCAATTATTTTATTGATTTAATGCCTCTTTAATGTTTAACTGTACAGTCAATTAAAACTGATCGATCGCTTACGCGCGACATTCACAATTACCACTGGCTGAACTCGGCAAGCCGAGTCCTAATATCGACCTACTCCGCACCACTGGTTCAAATGGGACAGCATAAACAAACACACCCTGTTTGACCTTGACCTACAATCCCAGACTGGCCAAGGTCAAGGTCGATCCTCATGCCAAAAATCAAGGTCAAAGGTCAAACGGTTCAAACACGAGAGCGCCCACAAACATACACACGGACACTACCAAACATATTATCTCCCCTGCTACGCGGTTGATAATAAAGGCAAAGGTCTCTGGACTCGCACCAGTGCGGCACACAGAATGTCATCAATCTCAAATGGGTCGACTTCACTGACTTTGTTATCACACTGTAATGGCAGAATTACTGATCATTTCTACCAAGATCAACAGCATCACTCACTGGTATCAATGGCTTTGATGAAACAGTAGACAACAGAAGTCTAGCATTCTACACAATTTTTATTGACAACCATACTAGTAACCAATACAGCATGAATACATGCTCAGTCAATATGATCTTGTCTAATGTGATACAGATGTCATATAGTTTTGTGGTAGAGAATTAACTGATGAACAACATCGATCAAACCATAGTAGAAACACAAAACTGCAAGAAGCGAGACATAAGTCCTACCTGTGACACGAGCCCGGTACCATTTACGATCCTCCGAGTACTTGGCAATCACCGGCTGTCCAAGAGTCGCAGTGCGCAGTTTGCCGATGCCTGGAGGCAAACACGAGACGTAGCTGTCAATGCGTGTCATCAGCGCATTCAGCCGATCTGCATTATCGACACTACTCACTTGGCAATAGAAGTTCTCAGGGTCATGTACGTAACTCACAACACAGCTTGTCCACTTGTTGAACTCAACCAGGTTGCAGGCAGCGAAGTCGGACCGCTGTCGAGCAGCCGATGTCTCTGGGCACGACATCTGTCTGGCAGCTGGTGATGGTGCGGTCCGTGTCGGTGCTGCAGCGGCTAGCAGCGCTGGTTGGGGTGGAGACTGATACTGGCCGTCACGCGCTGACAGTGAGCGCAGCAGCGGTGAAGACTGTGGCTGTGTGGTGTCATTAGACATGTTAGTGTCAACAACGAGCTGACGACACGCCAACGACGGCCTGCGCACTGCACTCATCGGCAGCAATGGTGCCTCAACCACCGACGATACATACCTAGCAACCACATGACAGAAATCACAGCATACATTACTTTCTCTCAATTTCTATCACACGAGTCAACATACAGGGCTTACAAATTATTCTGTGACTTTGCTGCCACAATGCAAACTAAGCCCACCTTACTTCCTTCTAAAACATGCAAACAGGATATACACAGGGATGACACCTCTCAAAGCGTGCCTGCACACAGCTAAATGTGTTCAGCAAAGAATCTGTGTCTCCTCAACAACTTGAATGTCTACTGACGTTAAGTATGCAAGCTAGTTTTAACATGTTGACAAGAACAACAAAACACTGCCAGCAATGCTATCAATTCACAGACCTGTCCGCCGCTGCACATGTATAAAAACAAGAGAGTCTAGCACTGGCTAGCATGGCGCGAGATGATTCGCCCACAAGCAGCACGGCACCTGCTAGCAGCAAGGCGGCCGTGCTGCAAGCAGCACGGCGGCTGAAATGCGCGATAAAGTGGGATCGGATTTTGAAACCTAAATTAGCTATAATGCGCCAATGCACTTCCGTCACAGACAGACAGACGGACTGGCATCATGGCATAAGCGCGAGATGTATATATTAAATCTCGCGCTGATCAGTCAACAATCGATGACTACAACAGCCACAACTAATGAATATGCTGACATACGATGTGATAACAAAAAAACAACAATAAAATTTCATCACAAGACATGACAAAGACCTGACAAGCGCTGGAATCAGCTGGTCATTGTGTGCACAGTGCGGCAGCATCACACGACACGTGTCTTCATCTGTCATCAACAACACTTTGATGACTACCATCTTGTTCAACACCAGCTCTTCCAGTGACGCCCGACTCAGCAGGCTAGCAGGTATCGCGGCAGTAGAGCCAGCCTCAGCAGCTGTCGCCACGCGACACCGGACGCCCTGGCGATTTAGGCTACAGAACTGAGGTGACAGCACAAGCAGGCGATCAACGTCTACGATTCTCTCACTTCCATAGTCAACAAAATGCACCTGGTCACATACAGATAGACGGTTTCAGAGACAAAAAAACTGGTTGGTCCAAATACTATCAGCACAACTGCTATGTCATGTTATCTACACCAGTGTATGATGTGAGAAGTTACTGTACAATGTGCATCTAAGCGATAAACAACATCATGTCTCCAGTTACTGATATAGCAATATTCAGCACTCGACGGACGCATCAGTTATGCTGGCCCGTGTCACATGTCCGCTAGACAATACAGTTGATGATGCTGGCAGCAACACAGCATGTGCCATCCACTTCCATCTTCCTCTCATCTTAAGACTCTGCATACTACAGATGTCATGACATATGCTGCTCAGTGCAAGAATATATGTCTCGAGTGCAAATAAACAAATAGCTACAATTTGCCATGGTACCAAACAGAAAATATCTAATGTTCTGAGCAGCTGCTTAAACTGTTAGTAGCTATGTGACCACAGCACAATTGTTACACATGCAGACTAGCAATATGCTTTACATTTGCAGCCACTGTTGGGTGTACATTGCTTCTGGCGGCAGCTGCTGTCACCAACTATTGCTTGTTTCAGTTTTTGTTTAATTTACAACCTTCTTTTCTAGAGCTATGCCATGTTTTGATGAGGTCACATTCCCTAAAAGAGAAGCTTCACAGATGACAGGAGCCATACACAGATTCTGGCTGCTTGCTGTCTGTGTTCCAACAACAGCATCAAGGCACCAAACTGAACTCAAAGCACTAATGAACCAAGGAAAATCGCTCACTAGGCCTTGTTTACCGATCAATAATACCCTTTTAATACCCAATGACTTATTGTCAACTAACTGTAGATATCATATCTGTAATGCGAATAAACAGAGGCAAGGACATCGACAGTTGTATGTCCTGTCGGTGTGCACACCCGTGGGGCAAGCACATTTCTCAGTCAGGGTACCCACTCTTTTGGACAGAAAAAAGGTGCTTTCGGTCATAGTTCGCAGCCAAAATCTATAAAGTACGAGACATTCATCACTGACGTTCACCATTCATTCCTTTGTAACGCGAATTAACTTGTACGCGATACAGCTGTTACAGTGTCAAAACCAGCATAAATTGACTTACTGCACCAAAATTTCCAGGTCTAACATAAAATTCCAGGAGTTTTCCAGACTGGCATATTTCCAAGAGTTTTCCGTATTTTCGAGGTGAGTGGGAACCCTGTCAGTTCCTAATCATTCCACATAAATACAGCAACCTGACTGCAGCAGCCACTTAAATAGCAAACCAGTGAATAGTCAAACGCAATGCAGACACCCACAAAGATGTTTCAGACTATTACTACGTACACACTCACAGACCACCAACACTGTGAAGAAATGCACCTTATGCCATAACCACTTACATTTATTAACCTTAACTGGTGGCTGATTGGCTTATCAATAAATGGAATTCAGCATATCAACAGTTACTCGACGTTGGACACGGTTACTAGTTGGATGTGCAGGCAGTCAGTCAGCAAACCACCTCATTTAGCCCGCGGCAAACTTGCCGGAAGGGCAATATATTTTGCTTGCGTTAATTTATGCTTCTTTTTTTCTTTCTTTTTTTACTATGAGCTCACTAGGCCTTTTGAGTTAAAGTGGGGTAGAAAATGAAAATTGGGCTGGACCGATTTTCACGATCTTATCACCAAATGGAAGATATTTGCATGAATTTTCTTTATCAGGTCCAGTTTTTCCGATTCCTCAAGGGACGTTGCCATGGCAACCAATTTAGTGACAAAATGGGGCAAACTTACCACCCCCCTGCACTTATCGCTGTTAATCCAAAACGAAATGGGATATCACTTTGCGAATACGCGCATTTATAGCTTCACTAATTGCTGTACATCTTGTGAAAAAATGGTGAAAATCGGTTGAGTAGTTTTTGAGTTAAAGTGGGGTAGAAAATGAAAATTGTGCTGCGACTCGGCCAAAATTGGCCTATATTGCCAAATATCTCAACTACTACTGAACCAGTCTTTACCAACGTTTCAGCATTGGTAGATGCATATATGTAGATTATAAAACTGACTTAAGTTTTGCAGTAGTCCAAGGGACGCTGCTATGGTAACCAATTAATTTTGGGCGATTTTTGCCAACGTCAAAATTGACCGTCTTCACTCTTCGCTCTCGTGTTCTGAAACGAAATGCACCATTGTCTTGTGGATGCACGCATTAATAGCTTCACTAATTGGTCTAGATCATGTAAAAAAACTGTGAAAATCGGTTCAGTAGTTCTTGAGTAAAAGTGGGGTAGAAAATGAAAATTGTGCCGAAATTGGACGATATTCGTTCATTTGGCATACTGGTGTTCTGAAACAGATTGGAATATCACAATTTTGATTTCAGCAGGTTAATCGGCAATCATTTCTGAACATCTTGTGAAAATTTGGTGAGATTTGGAATAGTGACCCCGGAGTTTTAGGCGAAAGAAATTGTACGGCCGGAGTCGATAATTGTTACCATGCTTAGTTCACCTATGTTCGCTATGGGATGGGGCTGTTAGGAACTCAGGTGATCAGTAAGTGTTTTTCACAAGTATTCAGTAGGGGGCGACACTACGGCGCCAAGCGGGCTATATGCTAGGCTTTGCCATGCATTTCTAGTTAGACGTTATGTTATCCAGGCGACTCAGCCTCCCAAATGAGTTATGACGATGCTCTGTGGCTGGGAAATAAAGGCAGGTATGATTCGCTCATTCCATGCATGGATTAAACATGTGGTTGGCATGTGTGAGCCTTTGTTAACACATGCTACATCTGACAGCCATCGAGATAAGCAGCACCAATTGTTATTTAATTTTTGGTCATTTATGTTAAGTTTTATGTACTGGCTAAGTAAGGTAGCCTAAACTGTTGTCCATTAACTTCGAACATATTATAAATGCATCATACACTTACAAGATATTTATTGGCAGAGAACTTTCTGATAATCCGAGTTCGATAAAAGAGTGCATCGGCGTCAAATTGACAACAGCAGAAGTCGCCAGGGCGTGGTCCAGCAACAGTGGCTGCTCTATTCACTCGGTAGAACTCATTAAGACGGCTTCTGAACTGCTCTAGACTATCTGCGTCATACTTTGCCAACTGACCAAAAAACTCGCCATCAGCTGTCACAGATGTAACATACACATACTCCACGCTACCAGCGTTGACTTCGGCAGGAGGCGGCACTTCGGCCGATGTAGCCATCAGCAAGAGATCCAGCAGTCTAACATCACGTCCATTCCTTGTGTCAATAAGTTCCACACAGTAGCAAGATGATGATGTCTTGAAGTTTACGCGAGCTGCCAGAGCCACACTCGAGTCATACTGCCTCAACACGTTGGTAATGGCAGCGGCCGGGCGCTCATCAGCACCGTACAATGTACAGTGGTATGCAAATGACGGTAACTCAACATGAACCGCAGCAAAGACATCACAACTAAACTGACACTCAGCTGTGCCACCAAAGTCAACAAGCATTGCATGAGCACAGCCACTGTTCAGTCCCGACAACTACAATATCACACAAACCACACACACAAGTTCACACACACACACACTGACAAAATTGGCAGCAGCACTGCTGCATGCTGTCTGGTGTCCGTCCATCTCTCTAACTTATATCTACACAGAAAACATCATACGACAATAATGACCATTTAACGGCTCTTTATCTATGTGAACAAGATAGTGTCAGAAATCAGGTGTCAGGAACACACTGCAGAGGCCGAGAACCGGGTGTCTCTCTATTTTCCATTATTAATTAAACAAGTGTGATCACAAAGCAACAAGTGTCGGTCGATAGGTTTGTGGACTATTTATCAGGAGACTAATCACCAGGAAACCTTTTAACTATTCACCGGGTGATTGTTCATCGGGGGACTAACAACCAGTCAATGCATATGACCTGCAGTTTTCACACTGGTATCAACAAATCATATTGAGATAAAGTCATAAACAGCTGTATTTACTACAAAATGCCATGTCATGCCATGTCACACGAAAAGTATACGTTATGAATATCACAGTGAGTATATAATCGATAGCAGTTGGCCAAGTTTACGGTAGTAGGTTGAAAGCGTCTAGGACATCAAGCGGAATAAATGACAAAGCAGGCAGACAACATATGTACCAACACCCTTCAATGGCCTTCATCTTTGTTCTCATACTGCAGTTTGAGTCCAATGACATCACTCCAGACACTGTTGTGACCTACTTATTTTGTGATCAACAACTACCTCTAGTCTGCTACTTGCATCTGCGTGCAAATGTTCCGATAGTAATTAACAATGAATTATTGCCCAGTGAAATTACCCCCAGTAAACAGTGTGGTCAGTTAATTGTCCCCCGTCATTAAAACCTAGTGAATAGTCCTCCAGCCCATACATCGGTCTACTGTATATTGATTGTAATTTGCTACACACAAGGACAGCATATATCACGTTAGTACAGCGACGTGCAGTGATAAAATGATATTGTTTATGACTCATTATTAGCTGCTGTGTCCATCAGGAAGACTCTAGCAGCTGCAACTGCAATGATAACATGAAACAATACGTACGTGTGCTCGGTAAACATGTCTGTCGGCGGGATTGCGCACAACACAAGCCATTCCATCGACAACAGCTCCACTGACTGGCCACAGCCGAATTGACGACAGCTCCAACATCAACTGATTCAGAGAGACAGCGTCAGCCAACAGCTGACAGTAGAAACTGCCATCAGGCTCGACACTGGAGATACACACACTGTGCCAAACTCCGTCAGCAAGGCTGCGCTCTACATACTTTGGTATTGGCGGAGCCTGGAATGAGACGGCTTGCAAGCTTACACTGCCTACTCTTTGGCCAGTGGGTAACTGCACAATTGGTTGTCCGACTGCCGACGGGTCATCAAAGTCAATGTCAACAAGATGATGCACCGGTAGTACCGCACTGACATGAATGTAGATGGTACAGCCATTAGTGAAAGCATTATGTAACTTGTCAGAGCCGAGACAAACAGACTGCCCAGTGGCACAACACCTTAGCGCCTGCACTGGCAGTGTTAAAAATTGCTCGTCAATGGGCCACAGATCTTTAATGTTGACTGAAGCGGAGTCACCATAGTCAATAAATGTCACTCCACATGAGCCCTGCCAATCCACATCATGTACAACTGCACGGAAGAACTGGTCTGAACCTTTATACCGTGCCACACACACAGTCCCTGGCCAACATTGCTTGGGCTCCAGGCAGCGGGATCTACCGTGATCAATAGCTTTAGCCATCGCTGCATGAAAACTGTCAAGAGTTTGCTGTTCACATAAATTTTGCACCCAGAAATTCAGTACTGATTCATAGTGAGTCATAAACACTGTGTAACGTTTACCAACAGAAAACTGTTGAGCAGCTTTTAGTGACGGCCAACGAGACATCAACGGCTGAGACACCTGCCCTACAAAGTCCACATTCAAAAGCCGAATAAGTGGTGGAAAGCCAGTGACACCACCACAAAGAATTTCTCCTTCAAACTCTGCATTCAGCAATTTTTTCTCCAGCAACTCATACTCCACTGGCGTCCACGAAACACCATTTGCCGGAAAAAGTCCGGCAACAACAAACTTTTCCGCTAATGGTGGAATTGAAAAGAAATCCGGATCAGCTCTCTCCGTCACTGCTAGACTGACAGAATCTTTATTTCCGTAATCAATAAAATGAACATGGAGGCGATCTGAGAATATTTCCATTACCTGCACACAATGCAAAACTGTCAAAACAGTACTAAAGTCTTCTCATAGTTGTAAATATACAATACAGGCAACAAAATAGCATTTTCAAAAGTTAGTAAAAATAATGGTTTATGGCTATGAAATTTTGAGCAGAAATGGCAGTAAAGCACTGACGGCTGTCATCGATCTGTCCCAAATATTGTGTGTAACTGAGCATCAAACTCTGCCAAGTTCCTTTATCTCCTTGCCCCTCCGCCTGTTTTTTCACCCCTCCTCCCCTTCCCTGCTGTGAACCTGCCCCCAAAATCCATGTGTACTGTGGTTAAAAAGCAAACCCCTGCTAT
>Ga0209782_1000889_pt1 | contig 14389 bp, 8 predicted proteins | sample WorMetmaBAHAMAS1_FD_187390 | JGI IMG/M metagenome (GOLD analysis project Ga0209782, IMG submission 187390) | Marine gutless worms symbiont microbial communities from Max Planck institute for Marine Microbiology, Germany - Inanidrilus... | ecosystem: Host-associated > Annelida > Digestive system >...
CCAGACAACCGAGCAATATTCCAGTATTGGGCGACTAGCTGCATTGTAGAAATTCATCAGGGAGTTATTGGGCAATCCTGAACGTTTTAACACAAGGTGTTAAGGTTGTATACACAGACCCAACACTCGCCAGCCAACACGAAGCCACCGTACAATTGCCACCAATATGGCCGCCAACAGTGAATAGGCACAACTGATGGAAAAAACAGATTGCTGCAACAGCGGTTGGTAGCATCATTTGCTGTTGCTGGCAAGACTGGACAACACATCATCAAACTAGCTATTTAACAACATGTATTATCTATCATATAAAAGAAAAAACTGTTTACAGTTTATCTAATGTAATATAAGTCAAAGCTCTAAAATAGTGGTCATTATCATTGTGTAAAATTTGGTCGGAATCCATGAAGCAGCTTTTATAACATTGAAGTTTGAATATTTCGCACATTTGGCTTTAAAAATGCCCCCCAAAATTGTTTTTTTGGGGGGGATTTGACCCCATAAATGGGGAACAGTATCAGTGAAACCCCCAAAAAGCACATCCTTGCATGGAAAGATGTCAAATGACATACATGTCATCACAATCGGTTGGACTGGTGCGACCTGTGCACATGACTAAAAAACTATTTAAAAAATCTAAGAAAGAAAAGTTACAGTGGCAAACAAGGTATTCATTCACCGAGACCACCAACGTAGTCGGATTAAGATACAGTTCATCAGTGTATGTGGTCTACGAGGGGTTCTAAACTTTCATCTAAATTGGCTGAGCTGTTACCGAGACGTGAGGGGTCAAAAATCGGCCTTGTGCCATTACTTTGGCCGCCGGCTCATACAACAACCTGTACTACTGTGCCGGTGCTGATGATTGCATACTGCAAGTAGGTCAGCATGACGGCTGATAGCATGCACTGTTTCAGGTAACTCGGAGGTGTGTGGAGCAAGCAGCGTGATAGTGCAGGCAATTTTAATGGGTCACTCCGTGGGCAAGTTCTTAGTACCAGTATAAAGCAATTGGGTCGACTGATTGATTGCACTGAGGTTTTCTGTCTCCAACTCGACATAAACTACGTCATTTTCAGAGATGCTTATCCTAGCCGTGATCTCTCGGCTAGTTCTGACGAAATAAGATCAAACACAGACAAACCAATAAACACGAAACGGGCCTCACAAAAAAAGACGGTAATGGGTAAAATGTGTAACGCAGACATAGAGAACAAAGTGAATATTGGGCCGTTGCTAAAGATAATGTCTTTGACATTCAAACTCCTCGAGTGCCCCAACAATTCCACAAACCTGAGAGCAAAGTGCGGCCTCCTCGTGGAAATAGCCACGCCGAAACGTGCAGTATTCTCGGGTGGTGATGACGCAGTGGCCCTGGACGCCGACGCAGCACGGTCGACCGGCGATAGGACACGTCATGTGCCGGTTTTTCTCGTCCTTTGACGATACGTTCAGAGGCACCTCACAAACCTGCATCATAGCACACGCGATCTAGTCAGACAGGGTTGATAGACTGAGTTCCGGTTTTTCCTGCAGCAAATTAATCTCCCGTTAATTTAATCTGGCATTAAATCCGGCAGATAATGATCAATTTACTCAGAGGTCGTTTTTCCTGGACGATTTAATTGACGAACTGCCGGTGGAAAAACGACCTCTGAGTAAATTGATCATTATCTGCCGGATTTAATGCCGGATTAAATTAACGGGAGATTAATTTGCTGCGGAAAAACCAGATCTGACTGAGTTAAGGGTTAACGTGCCACTCATCACAAAATAGGTCACTTTGCAGATGCTATCCCTAGCTAGCCAATCTGTTGGCTAGTAGTAGGAAAGGTTAAATATGGTGATCGCCGACAGTCTTCTTCCGCCACTTGGTCGGGATAAGTTAACTGGGACAAGTTTTTTTCATCGGCCTCATACTCTTCCTGTCATCCAAACAATGGCTTCAAAGCACAGAACAAATGCAAAGCACAGGACCCAACAACATAAATTTACCTACCGGTCTTATCTCTATTCATCTCTCGATTCCTGAGGAAAAGGGGACTGCGACTGCTGATCCCTTTGTATCAGATCTCTGATACCTGTATCCTATATTTATTAGTGGTAACTGAAACTAAAAGTAATTATTTAAAATAATAATCAGTTCTTAACTTTAAGCTAATACAAATATAATTTAAGAATGAAAAGTTACCAAAAACTGAAATTATTTTTCTATAAAACAAGAAAGGAATAAAAACTAAAAGCACAACTGGTTCATTTATCATTGGCAGATAAAACAGTCGACACCGTTCATACCGGCCACTGAGTGATGTCGTCTGACCATTCAAATGCTCCAGTTGATTCTGGGTTGTTGCAAAACCTGAAAACAATTATTAAATGTTTGTAATGCCCAAAACTGGAGTGGTATTGTCCAGTAATAGATAAACAATTCAAGCTGTGACGACAGCTGTTCACAGACATGCTATAGTTCTTAAAATATATATTTTTAACAAAAAAACACTAAAACCTATTTTGTTATCCTTCAATAAAAATATGAATAAACACAAAGTATTTTGCAGCCATGAAAAACACTAAATAGATCAAAAACCACTGTCAATGGGTGAGCAGTTACTGGAACATACTAAGATGGATAAAAATGATAACATAACACGGAAAAAGGAAAATGCACAATTTCTATAATTAGCACCACAGAAGTTGGTTTTAAATTAGCATTGAACATAATTAATGAATAATGAATCGACACTTACAAAATATAATTTTTATAAAATATATTAAAACATTCAAAAAATAATAAACACAAAAACATGTTTTTATTGAAAAATTGAAGAAAACTTCTTAACGTTTTTACAACTATGACATACACATGCATCGGTTAAGAAGAGAATAATGTGGCATGGATCAAACGGTAGCTAGCAGATCATCCGCTGCTGGAAAGGTAACCATCACAACGGTCCTATGTTACATGCTGTAGTGGAGTAATCACCTACAGTGATGAGCAGCCTACACACACTGCTGCATGGAGCACTGCATGGCATCACAAATACAATTTCGATGGTAACATGCCCCGAAAATGGTACGGCACACGATACGTGCACTGGAATATGAGTAAGACGGCATGAGATCGACTTCCGGCCACACCACATTCATGCAACAATCAACGTCATTAAGTACTGGACTAAGGTTAGGAATGTGTTGATGCCAGGAAGTTATCCCGAGGTCTAGCAACTAACTGGCCACGTATCATCGGTTTAATACCCGCTAAATATACAAAAGTCACTGTCATTTCAGTAAAGAAATCTGGCAGACATAACTTCTCCACTCCTGTGCTTCTGGAAACTGGACAAATTTGGGATTTTTGAAGTCACACAAATGGCAGAGGTGGAGCAGATGGAAACTCCCAAATGTCTCCCAAACTTTATCATGAGACCGTCACAAATTTGTTGCTACATTATCAGCAAGTATTTTTTCAAGTATATTTTTTCAATATTCCGACCAGTGACTCTCCCCTCGACCATACTGGGGGCTCTGCCTCTGAACGTCTATGCTTGCCAAGGCCAAGTTGAGAGGCAAAGCAGACATGTTGATCTCACCTGGGGTCCTGGCCGCAGACTGATCCCGACGTCCTGTTATCTGGTCCCAGTAACGAAGTCGACCATTTCATCCACGTTGCTAGTGATCGCTAATGAACAATATCGGTAAATGAAATTAGAACAAATTGAAACGATTAATTCTGAAATTTACACACCCCACATGTTGGGCCATATTTGCCAAACCACAAACCTCATCTATTTCTGATATTTATCCAGTCACATCTAAAAATATCGAATTTTTTGTTCTCCTCACGGTGATTAATTGCTGCTAGTTTCTGCATTTGTCTGCTGTACACTGTTTTCTTTCTTCATTCTTTTTGGTAGTTTTTTTACACACTGTACTCATTTTGTTCAGTAACACAGAGTAAGGCTCGCAAGCTTTTTGTTTATGAGCCTATGCATTTGACATGGTGGCATTAAAGTTGGTAACTGTTACACAATATTGTAAAAAAAACTATGTAGTTTAAAATGGTGAGCAAGGACAACAATGTTTACATCTCACAAGTCACAACTAAAACAGCAATAATTTTTAAAAATCAAAGCCTTTACTTAAGTTGTCCTTTTCACTACGTTTCTAGGAATGTACCGAATAGGGGGTCTTTACTATTCGGCCAAATACAAATAATTAAAACTACTATTCGGCCGAATACAAATAGTTGCACTGAACTTTGAAGCAAGGACTCTTTGTTAACGCGCCACAATGCGCATGCACATAGGCTAGTTTAGGAAACTGTTGGGCGGAATTTCCACACTCGCTCGGCAACGACCAAACAACAACAAGGCGAGTGATGTGAAAATAAATAAAACATGTTTTTAACGTTGTTTTAAAAAGTTTCATTCACATGGTAAGAACTACTAACTTTTTTTATAAATGCATAATAGTCGACATTCTTTAATTTGGCGTACTTGCAGACTGACCAGTCTTTGTCATGGCTAACTGGTGTTACCGTACTGCAGTTCAAATGAATGGCTATTCGTATTCGGTGTACCTTTAGCAGTATTATTCGTCCGAATACGAATACACTATTCGGCCTACTATTCGGCACGAATAGAATATTCGGTACAGCCATAGTTTAAACCGAAGAAGGCAGTATTGTCACAGCAAAGTGCTCAACATGATCTGACGAACACAAGGTCTCGATAACTCAGGGATGCATTCAGTAGCTAACTTAACACATTTCAACCACCAAATTTAGACAGAATCTTAGCTAAAGAAAGTTTCTGCAAGGCATGTATTTATCGTCAAATTAGTTTTCAGCAGCCGTTGAAAACTAATGGCAGAAGTTATCATTCAGCTCGGTGATCAACCAAATGCAAGTTATCATTAAAAAGTCTACGATCTGACTAAACACCGAGTCGTACCGAGCATCGACTGCTGATTGTCTGCACACAGCCGGAGCCGTCGTTGAGGACACAACATGAGCTGTTGCGTTCAATGTTTCTGTCCGACGCGATTGCCTCACGAACGTTGGTGTCATCTCGCATGCAAGGGGAATACTTGGCACCGAGGTGGATTAGATCCGCCTAAAAATGAGTTCACTGCATCAACAGCGAGTCTACATATCATCACCGATGGCACTGCATATTGTTTTTTTAATATCTCCTCTAAACAGCAGAGAGATTTAAAAATTCAATATCGCAAAAGCTAAAAACATGCATATATTCTTCTAAAATACGCAGGTTAAAATACTAAAAGTTCTAAATACAAATTCTTTACCTTTCAGTTTCTCAGAGTCTATTAAACTGGGTTTAACCCTTTAACGGTGGATAAAACAGACATCATAAGATTAGCTCACTGTTAATTTCACATATAAAAAATGTTTTTTGTCAGTAAACAGTGTAAATACTGGAATAATGTTGTAAACAGCAGTGCATTAAGCTGTGAGTCAAGCACACAATCACACGTGACTGTGCTCGATCAATGCAACATTTTGTAAGACTAAATACTACTATGAAAGTCAGCGGCAGTTACCTACGTACAGTATATATATAGATATGACTCTGAGATAATAAAAACGGGTCCTAACCTTTACAGTTAAACCTGGGTTTTTATTCCTCTTAACTTTTCACCTAAATAATTTGCCCAAAGATACATGGGATAGACTACGTGGTTCATTTAACTGTAACTATATGCACATTTACTCTTGTATTTTTTCCTCTTCTTTACATTGTGATTCTGCACTTGTTGCAACTAAAGTTATATATGATTCACAGCTTGGTGTATCAGCCAAGGCTTTCTGGCGATGACAATTTAATGATAAACCTAGCAATTGATCACAAGTGAGTTCAGACAGAGCAACAACCTGCCGAGGACCAATCCAGAAATTGCTGTTTTCTTCGTACTGGACTCTCTCAATGGACAGCGACGACGTCAACACCTGGAAACACAGGTGCCGTTAAGTTGGCGTCTGCTTTGCTAATCAGAGTCAGCAATTAGTAAGTTAATGTCTTACTTTCATAAACAATTAGGTAGCAAACTAACTTTTTTTCCCGCTTCATTTAGAAAAATCATAAGCACATATGGGTTTTCTCCGATCAAAGATGGCGGCATAATTGGAATGAGACTGTTGGTCTTTCATTATCTAACTTGCATGAGTTTAACAAGCAGTTAGTTTTTCAGGTTGTGTATAGTTCTCTGCCGGACTGGGTTATGCCTGCTGTGAGCGTCGTGCTGGAGCTCATTCAGATTCGTTGGAATCATTGCAGCTTTTGAGTTCAGACGAGTTGGATTTTATTATTGCTTCTGTTTGTACTGGTCAGGCTTAGTGTTTTTTACTTTTTACTGTTCAATGAATTTTTTTTTCTTTTTCATTGTGTACTATTGTACGATTTTAATAATAAATAAAAATAAATAAAAACTACGTTAACTTTGTACATAAATTAATTAATGCTATTTCATAATTTAGGTAGTGTAAAAACAGTAAAAAGTGATTGCCAGTAGATCGCTATTAGCTTGCAGAACAAGGAAGAAAGGAAGCAAATGATCTATACGGCAATGAAATCAACATACGAATCAAGGGCACATCGTGGCCATAGAGTGTACACACGGGAAACTGGCCACTTGCAATAATAAAGTGATTACTCCGAGGTTCATTCAACAGGTTCAGATTTGCGACAAGGCTAGATACCTCGTCACTGATAGTTGTCATGGCACCTCCAATTCTGGCGATGCCGAACACGACAATGGAGAGAATGAAGCAGACGATCTGAACTACCGTCACCCAGTACGTGAAGAACGGACTGCACACACACAACAGCAGTGACATCTGGTGAACCAAAACGACACTATCACCAGCATTTAAAACTGAAACAACACTACAGATGCACACGAATATACCCAACACAAGAGGTCTGTGAATATGCATAGCTCACAGAAATGTTCAGACTGGAACCAGATAGTTCAGTGATTATGATGCAGACTGGTAAGACATAAGCAACTGTTATATTGACTGGATCAAACTCTGAAAAATGAGGAAAGTGGAATAAATTAGACAGATGGAACACTTACATACATACATACATAAATTTATAATGCAGACTGTGGTCAAACACAAGGCTTAAATCCAAAGCGCAGCGGTCAGGAGGTGGAAAAAGGGACATGTAATAAATAGGTTATAAGGCAGGAATTGAAGAGGTTCAAACTGTGCACAGAACGGATGGGTAATGACAAGTTATTCAATACTAAGGGTGCAGAATAGCTGATGGCATGTCTACCAAACTTTACGAAGGTACTGCAGGATAATGTTAAAAAAGTTATGAAAGCTTTGTTTCACTGAAAACTGCATGTCAACGCAAATGAACTAAGTGACAGAATAGACCTTCACCCATTATGGCTTTGTTTGGGCGCACCAACATTCAACAGACTATTATATCATTTACACTTCATCATCATCATCATCATCATTTATTTGTTCAAACAGATAGAACACATCAACATGATCATTTGACATTTAGCAGCTGAACAGGACAACAAGGCACTAACAGCTGACCTACGTACACAGTCTCAAGATGATGAACAGGTCTGGAAACGAAGGAAGAAGACAATTTTAAGGGCAACTGCTGACAAACCCCGAGGTACAAGGTCATCTGGAATGGGCATCCGACTTCAATCCGCATAACAGACCCGTCACTGAACTCTTTACACCGAGAACTGAAGAAGTTTGACTTCCACACAGCTTACGTACGCAAACGTGATCAGGCGCACTCGCGAAATCATCGACTACAAGAACGAGCGGACATCAAATTTCTGAACTGAACTGATGACGACTGATGAAGAAAATGATTGCTAATGTGATGTGCATGTGTATATGGATGTGTGTTTGCATGTATACATTTCTGCACGATAAATTTACACAACAATCTGTTAGCACCGATACATAACAAGTACGAGATGCATGGAGACCTGGCTCGACTGGCTTATGGTTGGTTGGTGTTTAATGTCCCTTTTCAGCACAAATAAGGCTATATCAGAGACGAAAGGTCAGGGGTGGAGAGCTATCCCTACCCAGTATAGGAAGGCCAGCGATATATTAACCTCAACTCTGGTCGCCTTTTTATTCAGCAACCACCCAAAAAGGGAAAGGAATCGAGAGGCTCATTTAAATTATTACACCAGCGCCGATAACAGGGAGAGACAACTTCACACCACAAGACAAGACCAAATCGAAGTAACACAAATACGCATTCATCCTAACTGAACATACAGATAACACAAGCTAGACTGGCTGAAGTGTGAGCAAAATCATCATGCCACTGAATCAAAGTGGAATGCAGTAGTAGTGCATAGTGGCTGAGTAGAAATCTCACACCCCATCTTATCCCCATTGGTACCTCTAACAACTGTAAGCAACCAGGTCGAGAATAAACGAACCAATACGCAACACGCAATGTGACAACTTGCCGATAGGTCTTGGCGCCGATGGCGTCAAGCTGGCGTTGAATGTCGGCGTCGATCTTGGCCTTGCGCCTCAGTCCGAGACATCGACCGAGCAGACCGATGCCGAGTTCGTGTCGGTTGGTGTTGTCCGCAAACTCTTCAATGAATTCTCGCCGGATGTGTGTCATCGTGTCCATCATTCCGCCGTCCGGTTCCACCTCCCCGTAGAAATGTCGGCGTGGCGGACGCTCGCGGGAGGCCATTTGTCGTAGAGCTGGTTCTTCCGGCTCTGGTGCGTGGCGTTCCGGGATGCGGAGTCCCCTCTTTGTTGTACTGCATCACATCAGAGCGCTGGTGACTAGAAATCTAAGCAGTCATATCGACCTGCATACCCACGCCGGCAGCGCACTTTTATAACTGTGTGACCATGACCTTTGACCTTGTTTTCTTAGCACGACTAGTGGCAGTGATAATCCACGTCGCTGAATCACATTCTCCACATGTAACTCAATCTGATATATGGTTCCTTCAGTTTATGCAATTCTGATCTGTTCCGATACCATATCCATCGGTTCAGCCATTTCTGCAGGACACGCAGTCATCACTGATACACAGATGAACATACAAACAGACACACAGACTAGACTACATCAAAACATGCATAGAAATAGCTCGCATCTATCCTCTACATACAACATGGGCTAAAAATACTGTATAAAACAACGAACTATCGTTGTTAATGGCAGCCGGAATGCTGCTTACCGATAAGGCGTAGCTCGGGTGAGTTTGGACCTGAGTGTGGCAATAGTCGACGCCCAGTCCGTTACATCAATGCCACGCTCATCATCGTCGGCTCCTGTCAGCGCCGCGGCTGCAGCCTCCGCACCAGTTGGCCGCCGCGACAGAGTGCTCGTTGGAACCGCATCGTCGAAGAACGTAATGTCCAGCAACATCGGCGTGCGATCAGCGTTCTGACAGCAGTGCCGTACAAAAATACTACCACTACTACTACTACTACTACTACTACTATTTCTACTTAAGTGCTGTTTTTACCACGTTTCTAAAGTCAGAACTATCCACAAATAAATGGACCGGACCAATTCACTAATTTCATGCCGTCTTAACTAGTCGAGTCAGTACCTGGTCCACTAGTAATGAACGGCGATAAAATGTGCCGTGTGTTTCCTACAGCCGGTTGTGGTAATGGAATCCTGCAGTAGTCTAACTTCAAGGCAGTGGCACTGGTGCGTCTATGCACTGATCAAATCCAGCACGTACTAGCAGCCACCCAGAAGAGACATACCGCCAACACAGATCACTGGTAGTGATGAACCGGCACTGGTTTACAAAAGCAGGTCAGCACTGGTTCAATCTACAGTGGACCAGATGTGGTCCAAAATCAGTACCGAGACTGGTACAGGTTTCCGTTAAATCCTCCTTCTTCATCTGTTCCAGCAGAGAACCTTTGGGGATTAGTGGAACGGTATTTTTGTGGGCCACTTTGGGGACTAGTGGAACGGTGTTTTTACAGGCCGGATGGATGTCCTTGCCGACCCCGATCATCAGTGTTGAAGCACTAAATGGAACACAAAGCACCAACCGTAACCATTGGCCTGGCCTTGTCCTTCCTTCAAACATTACTGGACTCATGGAAAAAATTCAAAGTTAATGGCTGTCTGATCAACAGTGTATGAGATGGAATCTACTACGTACATCTTTGAAAACCTGACGGATGGCCTACAGCATGGGAGTGCCACGTAAAATTAGCAAAACCTACCTGTATCATTTACTATGTTTGGGCGAAAACCAAGTTCAGCACCCCAATCTGCAAAACTGTTCTAGAAAGAACTCGGGGCAGTCATAATGGGTGTATTCGATTAACTGTTTCTGGTTTCTGGTCCACAGTCAACAGGTTTCAAATTCAGCAAAAAAAGTCTTTTCGGTTTACAAATCTGAAACCGGTTTCAGATTCGGTAAAACGTGTTCTACGACGTCACTGCTGTTTGCTTACCATGGATTACACTGTTTAGGCTACTGCTAAAAGGCATTTTGATTTGCCAACTGAATCCAAAACTGGTTTCACTATAAATCCGCATCCGGATTCGATAATCAAATACCGCAAAGAAGAAAGTCGGCTCACAAATATCGCGGCAGGTTTGATGCTGCGAGCTCGCGGTATTGCCGCTGGGCGAGGTTGCCTCAGCTGCACAACATAACATCATTTCAATCACTACTACGGTCTGATTGTTGAACGATACACAGTTTCATTCATCTGTGCTGGCACCAAACCGCAAATGGCCGCAGCCATGCTTTAGACGAGAATATGCTCTCGACTCTTGGAGTCTCGATACTGCTGCCTTCATGGCAGTGTGCTCATACATTTAGGTCCCGTTAATTTAATCCGGCATTAAATCCGGCAAACGATTTAATTGACGAACTTCCGGTGGAAAAACGACATCTGAGTAAATTGATCATTATCTGCCAAATTTAATGCCGGATTAAATTAATGGGAGATTAATTTGCTGTGGAAAAACCGGACCTGAACTTGATGTCTGACACTGACTCACAAAGACACGTACTACATTGTCTCTGTCACCGCAGTTGCGCTGTTAACACGGCAACAGAATATTTCCGTAGCAGCAGTGAGAGCCTGGCACACATTGCCGGAGTCAAATAACAACAGAGCACCAAATGATCTACAGTGAATAAGTGACCCGGCATTTGTGAGGTCCACAACTCCACACTAATAAGAACAATATAGCCTGTAGTGAATGCATGTGGTGAAGGGATGCGATCGCATATAAAACTCATAACCACAATATGACATCCACTTGTTTTAATGACAATTTTAGGTTAACATGTGATAGCCGGCCCCTCTGCTTTTCTTCCCCCGTCTGTTCTGAAACTTAACCTCTGGGATGGCAAATGTTGCAGGTTTTTTCATGCCATCATCAGTGTCAAAACACAAAACACAATACAAAGAACTGACACAAACAACTGACCTGGCTTCGTCTATCACCGCACTGATGGTAAGGCCACTGGTACTAGTTCTCAATAAAGCCCGCAATACAATATGATATGACAAAAAGCTGAAGGGCATCCAGCATTATCAATTTATCATCATCATCATCATAAAGCAATAGTTACAAACAGACCTGCCTCCGTGGCTCAGTGGTCTAGCGATCTTGGAGCTACAGTGCAGTGAGAGCCTGGCTGGCTAGTTCGGAAGAGCATGGGTTCGCTTCCCACTCGTGCCCCGGCTGGTACGGTAGGGCGTGGCTTCGTTTCTTACCCACGCCCCTGGGAAGTTCGGTAGGGCGTGAGTTAGACTCACGCCCGTGCCCCCGGCATGTCAAGTCAGGCTTTCAGCATGTAATGAGATTAAATCTCGGGCAGGTACAGAGGGTTCGCCTGTGCCCTCTTAAAACTGTGACAGGCCATCTCACCCAGACTGTACTGGGGCGTCTGGGTGTGGTGAGAGCCGCCGGTGTGGATGACAGAAGGGAGGGGCCATGGCATGTTGGCACCTGCCAGAGGAACCAGCCGGCTTAAGCTGGCCTCTATAAATATACAGTACAAGCCCCAGGGTTAGCAGGGAAAAAGAGCACTGGGCTAGGTTTCATCACCAGCTCAGGGCCTTCACGCCTCAGCGTTGCGACACCCTACAGCATTTCAACATATACACGGTGATTCATAATTACGGGAACCCGTATAAAAGTGAAATATCTTTATTGCTTGGCCACATTTGTGGCTAAAACCTGGCATGGTTAAGCCTGAGATAATGCTGTGTGAAACGGTGCTGAATTTATCCACGTTAAATTACGTTACGTTACTGCGCAATATCCAGTAACGTGACGTCACGTTTTAGGGCTCGCGAGACAGTTGAGCTGCTAAAATGGAGACCCCAGATTTCATTCCTCCTAGGGCCTGGATTTAAATTCCGTTTGACTACAAAGTGTGGTCGGTAATGCAGGAGAAGGTTTACATGAAGCGGATCAAGGACATTGACGAACTGTGCACGTATCGTGACAGCTTTGGACAAAATGGATCAGTGCATTATTGATAAAGCAGTCAGACAGTGGCACACACGTCTTCGTGCATGCATTAAAGCTAAAGGTGGACACTTTGAACACACATTGCGTCAGTAATGTGTTTTTGCTAATGGAACAGTATTAACTACTAGACATATGTGCTAAATTTTATCACTTTGAGTCTGTTTCTTCAAAAGCTATACAATAAAAACCAAGGGTTCCCGTAATTATGAATCACCGTGTAGAACTCAGCTACAACTGAGAAACGCTTGGGGACGGCATGTGGGTCTGTTGGTGGCCTGTGTCTACAAGGCTGATAAAGCCCTGCCCCTTCACGATACATACATAGTTACAAACAGACTTTAAAATGCATTAAGCAATCAGATTTTAAAAGAATATTCCAAAAGAGAATATTTTAAACGAAGAGGGCAAAATTACTTCAGTACCCCATTAAGTCACTTATGATAAGTGGGTTTACTCAACTTTGTACACAAGGAGTGCATCACATTAGAGGTGTCCTGACTAACTTACAGGATGGCACCAAAAAATAAAAACAACAAAAACACAAATGGCTGTAAACCAAAAAAATGTTGAACATTTCACATAAAAAACATATTTAAACAAAAGTATGTATACTGGCCTGCATAAGAAAAAATTACGGGCAGAAGTACAGCCGTTGACTATTTTTGACTCACACCGCCCTATGTCGTGATTATTACACCACCGCATATACTCACAGATAGCAAATGTACTCCGTCGACGGCCATCTTCCACACGTTGTCGTGCCGCATTGTCATTGCCTTGCGCACCTTTCTATTCATGCGTTTGCTTGCGCGCAGCGTCGATATCGCAAAATCCGTCCTACAGTCACCAAACTGTGTGCACCGTGCCATCGAGCTATAACGTGTTTCAAAAAAAATACCGGCATACCAACAATAATTTAAACAGTAGTTGCCCGGTTCCAGTAATTTTTGGTACAGATATTACTGAGTGAATATGCCATCGAAAGGTGGTTCAATTTCCCACCTTTTTCGTGTACATACCTTATCTTGGGAACTTCAAGACAACGAAAATCATCACTTATCTGTACCTGCATACATCGACGTTCAGCTTCTGTTTAACAATCTTTAATCTCTGCAGATATTCTTATCATTTTATTAATCAATGCTGTACAGAACAAATAAATGCACTCTGGATCTGGTTTACAAAAACACACTATGATTAATAGCTAACTGACCAGCAGCAATGAACTACCAAAATGGACATCGGATATGGTCATTGTCAAGCCGTTTAACAGCCTCCTTCCCATGACAATCTGGATAAGCCAGCACCAGGAACGTAGAACCATACTCGATATTAATGAAGCACGATATGCTTGGTAGGCAACGGCATGGACAACTGGCAAATTATTTGCAAAATGCTGCAGACAACCACACCAGCATCTTATCACTCAATTTTTCTCATCCTCATGCCCAACCAACAGTAACGAAGCACTGAAAACTATCGCGTAATTCCGTCGTGTAAAAGTTCTGGACCTCTAAACTTTCTTGAACTAAAGCGGAGATATCAGTCAAGCATCATACACTGGTGGCTGAGCGTGGGGATCCAGCGGATGAGGTGGTACGGAGGCAGCTTCGCTTGGCATTGACACCATTCCGGTATCCGGTGAATCGTATCCGCTGGTGGTCGATGGCATAAGCTGTGACGTCATCGCGGACTCGAGCGCATGCTGTTCCACCCGACGTCGTGACATCTCGTATTCCACGGCCGATGCAGACCTCGCGGCCGCTGCAGTCCGAGGCGCCGTCCTCCACTGGGACGGCCGCCGGGACAGAAGGATACTGCGGTTCTGCAGCCGGCGCGAACTCGCCTGCCATTTCCTCAAAGTCCTC
>Ga0209782_1000890_pt1 | contig 14387 bp, 9 predicted proteins | sample WorMetmaBAHAMAS1_FD_187390 | JGI IMG/M metagenome (GOLD analysis project Ga0209782, IMG submission 187390) | Marine gutless worms symbiont microbial communities from Max Planck institute for Marine Microbiology, Germany - Inanidrilus... | ecosystem: Host-associated > Annelida > Digestive system >...
GCCTACCAGAACCTGGTAGGTAGATGTTTGGTATGTAAACATGGTAGTCACGTGATTAAAATACCGAAAGCTGATTGGTCTAGCGTGAAAAATAAACAACTAACAGCCACGCCCTGTTAGGTTCTGGTAGGCTATGAAAAACGCCACTTATGTATCCAAATCCAGATACTTTAATCAATTATCTCCTGAAACTACACAGAGATCACTGACCGCTACAAGAGTCGTTTGTTCCTGATCGTTCGACACAGCGGCGGCGCGATCATCAATCGGTGCTGAATGCACAGTTGCCACCACAGTGGTAAAAGCACCGTCAGCTGAAGCAAATCACAAAAAAACTGGAACCATAAGTAAGTAAGTGAAGTAAGCGGAGCACAGCGGTTCGCAAACATGCCAGTAGATAGCAAAAGCCGGTTTCAGCACACTTCCGGAAGTAGAAATTGAGCAAAGAATATTTAACTCAGCATGATTTACGTAACGTTCCTACCACTGGGCGGTGGGAGCAGCTCATGCCTCACTACTATATAAACTTACGTGCCATGTGGGATCACAGTGTTATCTGCCACCCAACAGAGGTGACGTTGCCACCTTTACCTCAGCCAATTAAAGCTGGTACTCGATAATAATAATACTATACTTCGTTTACATTACTTGTTAGTTTACTTTACTCACAGACAGACAGACACACAAAGTCACAGACACCACTGAGCACCCTACCCTAGCATCGGCTACCGACAGCGTGAGTGATTAACCACTACAAGTTGACAATGCCAACGTTCAATCTGTTCTAACAAACTCGTACTTACGTAAATGTAATAGTAATAATTACCAGTCATGGCAATGTTATTGACGTCAGCCGTCGCTGGTGCCGGTTCCACAAACAAATTGTTCTGAGCAATCACTGGCTCCTCAGCGATCTCCTCTATAAACACAAATCATACAAATAATTTCATGCAATTGACTTTTAATAATGTACAGCATGCAACAAAATTCACACATTTATGTTTGATATGCAAGCATCACTTTGTCTTCAGTGCTTTGATGCTGTTGGTTGGCCGGCAGGAAGGGCATCCAGCCTGTAAAAAACTGAGTGGTGTGGTGCTGGCGTGGTTATCTGTCTGTAGTGAGGTGCAGACTTGCATATGGTCCAGCTGATGCCACTGCCACTCACTGTCTCTTGCTCCAGTAAAATCCTGATCGGATTTACCCTTTTGGTACTGGCTCACCCGGGAAGTCCTGGCCAAAGGGTCGTTAAACCGGTGTTGCTGTCAATATTTTTTTGCTTAAACTGTCAATTCTTCATTGATTTTAGACAGCAGACTGAATCTGACATAAGGTCTTTCGATAAAATAATGAGACAATTTGAACCACATTTTTATAATACACAATAAACTACAAAAAATGTCACACGGTGAAGATATTATATGACATCCACATTAAAAACACCAAGTATCTTGGACATAATGTAAACACAGCTAACAAACAATTAACGAAAATTTCCAGTAAATGTTAATTTCCTTGAAAATGTAAAAAGTGATTTTAAAAAATGTTACTTATTCTTTAAAATCATTGTTCATAGTCATTGTTTTAATTAACATAAGATTGGATAATAAAGCAGGATACATCTGGTAAGTGGTAACATGTTATCGTGATCAGTAACACCAAAAATAAAATAATTAAGTAAGTAACTGTGATTTATACAGAATGCCTATATTAAACAGGACATCTATTATGCATTAACAAAAAATGCTAAGCTCAAACAAATAACTGCATTTTTAAATTAATATTAATTACTATCAATAATTATGAAAGAATTCATGTCTGTCAGACAACTCACAAAAAGAAAAACAAATAAGTGAAAAAACTAAAGCAAAGCTCTACATACAGCAAAATTAAAAAAAAAACTTTTGTTTAAAAACCAGTCCTGAAACATGGTCCACCAACCAAGATGCGACAGTTTAAACAAATGACAATCAATCTATATAAAATACATAGCGTGCTGTAAAAATTCTGAGTATTAAACTTGAGTATAGGGTGTCTTTGATAAATTTGCAAAATACATATTTATACATAATTTCCCCCTTCCCAAACTTTTGGAGCATTTATTTTATTTTATTTTACATGTGAGAGAGGGATTACACTGCTATCACTACCACTAAAGAAGCACAAAGCAACATGGAAACAATCAGTCACATGGCATGGCAAAGCAACTCTTTATCACAACAAGAAGCATTTGAAAAATGTTGGGCCCATTCGCTACTGCGAGCCTCCGCACGCCGCCTGTTCTATATTGCCATTCACCAGGTGTCGCTACTGTCGCACGCCGCCACTGTCGCATGCCGCCTGCGCATTGATGTCCACAACAACATCAACAACGACAACAATAACAACAACGACAACGCGTGACAGAGGGGACCGCTATGGCCCCATAGAATGGGCCCAATAACAGTTGCACAGTTTATCATGCATAACCGAGACATGCAGGTTAACCAGAATTCATCACTTTATTTATGCAACCAGCTGAGCTAATTAATAACAATAATAATAATAACAACAATTTCTAACGTGCCGTAACCTGTCAAGAAAAGTCACTACAAGGGTCAACTGTTGCCGGCTTGTATGCGCCATTCTTGGATGATAAAATGGTAACATTAAAATTTATAGTTCTGAACCAACAACTTTCAGGTGTACATATCACTGACATATTTTGATAGATTTTTGAAAGAAATTTAACAATTTATCCAATGTTCTGGTACAGCAATATAGGAGGAAGCTGGTTAACTGAACCCAGTGTTTAACGTAGCTGTGTAACAAAATTGCAGGTGTGATATTAGTCTAAGCAATGCTATGTAAACATGCTGCACATGCATAGCTGCCGGAGTTTCTGCACGCACACACACACGACATGTGGTTACAGTGCTTTTGTGGTTACCGCATGGTCGATCAACTCAATATTTCGTACAAGATCAAAAGACACCACAATTACTTGTGGTCTGTCTTTTTACTTTACATCGGGTTGCCAAAGGGTGTACTAAGAATTATAGAAAGAAGTGCAAACCCATACCTTGTAAAATTTATGTCACAATTTGCAAATGTCCGTCCACTGAATGTTACATGTACTTCAGAATAAAAATTTGTGGATTTTCAGTTAACACTTTAAAGAAATTTTCAAAGGCAACCATAGTGGAAGGATTACATAAATACACGATTCAGTCTGGGTCCTCGGATGTCAAATTTTAATCTTTGGGTTATGCAGACTTGCTTCCCAGTAAACTGAACCAACGTGAGAAAACTCAGTAAAAGATCAGTTAAGCTAAAAAGTAGCATGTGTGCAGGTCTTTAATACAAGTCATTTTAATTTATCTGACATAATTTTAGCACCAAATAAATTCTTTTCTAACAGTCTGAAGCGCACCTTCAGTCATATACTAACTGGAAAAGAATTTTATTGAAAAAGAATTTTATTAAAACTGAAACACAAAGTGCACATACTCAGATACAGTCAAGACACAGACCTGACGGAGAAAAGAGAAGCATGATGCAACACTAGACAGAACTGAAATCTGCCTATTATCAGTTTGGAAATAGGGCAATTGTAGACAACAAACCTTGCCCCGGTGCTGCTTCCCGCCCACGCAGTAAGTCACTTTGAGCACATGCCCATCTGTCACCAAGCAGCATATATAAATTGGTACCAGCTGCAGCGTAGCGAAGTCCTGTGTTTGGAAATGTAACCATAGGTCTCGCATCGCAGTAGTCACCTACAAGCTCGAGGCCGCAGTAAGGAAGCTAAGCACCCATCAACACTCCTCATTGGGTATGATACTCTTTATCCAGTGTTGTGTACTTGCCAGGCTAACTATGGACGAACATAGTTTTATCATTTACAGTCCACATGCCTCTGCTAACTCTGGGTAACTCATTAATGTCTAGTGGCCGACTAGTGACCCAATGGTCGCGAGTTACAGCCCCGACCGCAGCACTGTCGAGTAACAACCTTCGGCAAGTTGTTCACACCCATAGGCCTATGTCACCAATCAGTATAACATGTTACTAGTGAAAGCTGGGGTGTAAACAGGCAGACCATGCGATACATTAGTGGTATGTATGTATGCGGAGAACATTTATTTTGTGCAAACCTTACAGCTAGACTGTCACATTGGCACTAATGGGCTGCATCATTGTGCTCTAGACAACATTACGTATTTTAGTTGCAAACAAAACTGAGTCAGTGATAGCGACAGGTCACGAACTGTCAGCGGAAGTAAGTTCCGAAAAAAGCTGGACCGGAATAGGAGAAACTTCTTTATCTATATCGCTTTGTCCCACAGTACAAGATAACGAGGTCCCACAAGGTAAGATGGTGCCTGGCTGAGGGCTGCAAAAACGAAGCTCAGAGCCACCCAATGGGGACACGTGGCTTGCGAAGAACTTTACGTTTTTTTATGCCTCTGTTGATATAGATTAACACATACATCAGATACGGATAACGCTACAGTTCTCAACGTTGCTGCTAACGTCATTCCTGTACCATGCAGTATGCACCAAAATTTTTAAAAAGCACGAAACGATGCTGACGAATTCTACCATTCCGTTAGCTATTCACGTTGTTCAACAAAAACTTATGTTAAAAGACCAATTCGTTCTAGTTAGCACCACACTAAGACACCAAGCAGCCAACCGAAACATACATAACGAAGACGGGTGAAGCCAGAAATCCGGGCAGCCGACGAAGTGAATATGTCTGAAATTACTGACGGCTTACCAAATAACTGATACTCGCGAATAGTGCCGAGGTTCGACCGATCAACCACAACAGTTTCTGTGGAACTGACTGAACAACGAATGATTGCCAAGAACCATCAGTTAAACTGTTAAAAGTTATGAAAATTAAACAGCCTTATCTAAATTATTCAGCTGAAAATTAGTATAACTAATTAACTGCATAAAAGTGCCTTAACTAAATCAGGAAATTATAAGTTAGTACAAAAATAAAATAAATTATCCGGTCTGTAATTAGCAGAAACAAATAACAGAAAAAAGTGCCTTAATTACATCAGTAGAGTTTACATTTGCATAAAAACAACGATGAATACCTTGCATATGTATCACAGTAATACAGTAAACAGATTTTGCTAATGAAGCTCTATCATTGCAAAAAAAAAATTAAAAAAAATTAACAACAAAATAACATGTACTTCAAATTGTTGATACGCTAATGTGTACTGTAAGTTGACATCATGGTCTATAGTGTTTGATTGGTTCTTGAATTTTTTTTTGCAAAATGCGGAAACCACAAAAGCAACAGAGAATGCTGAACACCAAACACAATGATAACAAAGACTACGTCAAATTATACAGAATGCTACAGAAATTAAATCTGATGCAGCAAAAATTACACAGTAAAAGCATTTTCCTGCAGCACTAAACTGACATTTTGCGGGATTTTTTTTACACGTTTCAGCAAAATGACACAATTTTATCATAAAATTCCTTAAATTGCATACTGGCGAAAGTCTTGTAGATATGGAATGCTGTCTGGAAATGTATTTCAACTGCATCCTATAGGTTTTATTGTAATTTTTAATTACTATTACCTGAACTACAAAACCATACATACCTAGAGGTCTGGTAGCCGTCGTGGTAACGCCAAACAAAGCCAGAGTCAATGCCGCGCTGTTCCCTGCACATGCCGGCCAAAAAACTGTAAAACAACTCAGTTAAATATTTTCAAAACTGTAACAAGCCTAAATAGTTACTCTCTCAGCATTGTAACTCATAATATTATTATTATTTTTTACGGTCATTTATACAGCAGTTCACCTAGCGCTCACAAATGCGCTGCCAGCTATGAAACTGTCCATTGTGTAGTGTCTACAGATTGTCAAGGCAGCTAAACAAAATGGATGAGGTCAACTTTGGCTAAGTCTAAAGGCTAAGACTAAAGTCTTAGACCAAAAGATACACATTTAACACAGGGAATTCCCAAGTTAAGACTGTTTGGTTCAGCTTAGCCTTTAGACTTAGCGGAAGTTGACCTCACCCAATGTCTTCAGTTGTGTTCTAAAGGTCTCAACAGATATATCAGTTGATCATTAACACTGCAGGTAAGCTGTTCCATATAGACAGTCTGCAGACGGCAAAACTCCTGTCACTGAAGGATGTATTTTTTATGGAACAGACGGACGACACAGGTTGGCCGATCAGAGATAAGAACCACTAGTGTTGACAGATATACATTACACAGATCCTTTATCACCAAAGTCTGCCTATAAATGCGGAGTTATTTTTACTGTGTGCCAAAAATCACTGTTATTCTAGTAGTATACCTTTGGTTTGTGTTTCTCAACTAGTCTAGTTTTCTGAAACTTAAAGTTAAGCCGAGTCTCCCAAAAGTGAAAATTTGAGATTTGTTAAGCAGCTCTAACATCCAGGCTTTATGCCTTCCTTTTACATAACCAACAGTACACCTAAAACCCCCTATTTGCCACATCAAGTGTAACAACCAGTAGTTACTGGCCTGTACATTTCTATACAACCAACCAACAATAGCAATGAAATGAAAACAAAATCGTACACTGCAAGAAACAACAACAAGTATCAGACACAGTGAATGCAATTTAAGTGTCCGTAGGAAGAATATTTAATGAGTATATCAGCTATTGCTGATGGCACCCGCACAACGGTGCCTTGTGCCAAAACCGACCACGGCACAGTACACAGAGCCAGATGTCGAGTGCGATCAACAACCAGAAACAGTCGTTGACTGTTGACAACGACTGTTGATCTTACTTGCCACAACTGCCGTCCCTGACAGATGGCGCTGTAAACAACAGACCGACTGCTGTCGCTGTTTATCGCACTCGCTGACGGTGGACACGCCGTGACAAAATTTTCAAAGTCCAGAGTTTGGATAAAAGTTATGGGAGAAAGTACCCCGTTTTTGAAGGTACTCTAATTTCCTTAAAAAGCAAAGCCGAGGAAAACCTTTAAGCACAAAATCAGCTCCATTCATACAGCATTTTTGATACGATACTGGCGTGTGACAGACAGACACACACACACACACAGACACACGACGACAGCTAATACCCATGCCAGCATCATGTCATGCAAGTAGAAACCAATACAAAATATGCATGCACAAATAGTCAGACTTACACTCAAGAATTATCAGTCAGGTACTAGAAGAATAATCTGCATCAAAAACACAATTTAAAACGTAAAAGTCCAAAACTGACAAAAACTGAGAACTGTCAAAAAAATATACAGTTTATGTATTTTCTGGGCACAATTTGTACATTAATATTTTACAACTCTTTAGAAATTGTTATTTGCCATGACGGAATTGAATGAAATATCTTTGAATTTGCCAACTTGTTGTCATGCAGTGAATTCTAACAAACTGCAACTAACATGCTAGTGTTAGTACATGACATGCAGAATGCGCACATATGGAAATAAAACAGACAACAACTATTGGCAGCAAGAAAGTTAGCAAAGCTCGCAAACAGATCAGCGGTATCAGCAATCAAGCAAACAGAAGTAGAGCCAGAGAACCGGTTCTGTACCGGAAGTAGAAATATGGCGTCCACCATCTTGGATGTGATGCCATACCATTTCCATTTCTTTTAAATTTTTTATTTCTACTTCTGGTCCAAAATGCCTGAAGTGGAAATCAGGGCGGGAACTGGTCTTCCGACTCTACTAACAGAGCCACATCTCGAAAAAATTAAGGCAATCAAAGACATCAAAGATTGCCCTCATCAATTTGTCACTCATCCATCATGGTGCTGCGGAGGAAATCAATGCGTATGCCATATCTCAATTATATCAAATCCCTGACACCCCACGCTGACAGTTTCAATATATGCCCAATTTGCATTGCCTTTGCTTGGCTGTTTATAAGCAAACATGACAAATCCACAAAACCAAAAGTAGACAATTTATCCGAACTCTGCCACAGGACTGAGCCATGGACGTAAGCAACACACCAAGAAAATTTGGTGAAGTTCGGACATCTGGTATTTGAGACATGTTCTTGGACAGACAGACACACAGACTGACGGCAACACATTGCACCCCCGACTGGAGGCAAAGTGATATGCGAAATATATAAAATACGTGCAAAATAACATGAAACAAACGAGCATAGATTCACACCAAGACTAATCCAGTCAGGCGACATAAATACAGCGACCAACTCAACTGAGCCAGCCCAGGCCACTCTGAAAAATTAGGCCACTCTAAAAAATTACGCACAATAATAATAATAATAAAAGTAAGTAAGTAAGCTTTATTTGTCTTTGGATACATTTTTAACGGTACTGAGGCTCACTGCGCAATTTAGACCATTATTTTTGCAACATGATCAACATAATGTTTAAAGCTGCGAACAAAAGTAATCCTCAATCATGGTGATCCTTGACAAAGAACGACAAAACATCCCCAATGAAAAATGAAAAATCCAAGCTACTATACTGGCCCAGCAATCCAGTCTATGTGCAATAGTGACTATAGCGAAGCATGTTAAGTGTGTGCGTCACAATAAAAAGCATGCGTCGGTCGAAATACTGTGAAACGTGTGTAAACAATTGCAGCCAATTGCATTTCTCGGCTAAAACGACACCTTCTAACTGAACCTACTGCTCCACAAATAAGTGGCGATCAGTGCCAAACTTTTTGTATGGTAGACACGGGTTCAATTTCAAACAGCAGCATCACTCATTTCACCCATCATTAGACTCCCAAACCAGTTTTTACGGATCATCCTAATTCTGTTGGTTATTTGGTTGTTTGGAGATTAATGGCGCTTTCACACAAATACGGCGATATTGTGCCATAGAGGTCACATCATACGATCATCACAATACAAAAAGTCTGGCATATGAACACAAATTATTATAAGCAATTTTAAGAGGAATCCTAATATGTTTTAAAGGCGAGACTAACTTGCTGACACCCAAGTAAACAACAGCAATTAACCGCAATATAATTTTTACGTCCGACTTGACAGAAAAGATGTTATTTCGGAGATGCTCTTCCCTGCCGATCTCTTGGCTAATTACCGATGAACACATAGAAACAACCACTCACCAAAATAAACACAAAAAAAGGTGGTTCAGGCCATCTCTTACGACCTCCGGCCTGGAAATTGAGAATGCTCTATTCTCATGTCTTCCGAGGCCCACATAGGGCAAGTCATTAACATCATTAAAATATCGAACACAATGAATCATAAGCCTTACAAAACAAATGTAAGCCAGTGGCGACATGCTTCATGACTGAAAATAAGCATCGGCGGAAACTGAAGCGAAGTGTTAGAACGGCAGCGTTGGCAAATCACGGCATACGAAGCAAACTTGCACGGACGCACATGCAGTCAGTCCGGTACGGCTATTACCATCCGGCACGTCGGAGATCGACAGACCAGCCTCACGATCGTCGTCGTCAAAACTATCGTCAAGCAGCTCCACGCCGCTAACGTCTCCATCGTAATCAGAAGACTCATCGATGTCTGGAACCGGAAACCGCGGACTACCAAAGCCACTGTCGGCTTGGCTAAGTCCGACAGACGACGGAGAGAAGTCGCTCGGCCTTGACAACGCCGGTGTAGACGTCAAGGGGATGTCCGCTGGAACTGTGGACGTCGGTGTAATTTCTAGGATGACTTTCAGGCCGGTACTTATCTCAGCGATGCTCGGCAACTGTGCGACCTGCCGCCTTAGTTCAGCTAGGTCCATTGGTGGTCGAGGATGGCCGTCACTTTTACTCACTGACAAACACGTTAACTTTGTCACTACCACGATATGGTACGCTACGATACGGGACGTTTAAAAACAGTTAAACTGACAGACAGCAGAATTAAACTAATGCACGCCGATGGACCACGTACAAAAAACTGGCAAAATAAGAAAATTAGCTAATAAACAAAAACAATTTGCTCAAACGATATGGTCCAAGTAACAGTACACGAAGACAGTCTTGTGAAAGGAAGAAGACTCTACAGTCAAAATTATTTGTGAAAGAGCGACAGTTTCGGATAATATAAGTGCAGAAACAGCCGAGAAAGCAGCGTGACAGGCATGTGATGAGACGTGTCAGCACGGTATGTAACAGCAGTAGAAAAATTCCCACTTTCCCATACAAAATAATTTTCCGATTTTTCCAGTCACCTGCAGGAATGACACAGGTGAGATATTCACTGACACTGGCCATCAGTGAATTGTGCTTAAAACCATATAAGTACAAATTTTAAGACTATAAGAGTGATACTGAAAGAAAACTTACTGCAATGCACCCTAAACAGACCAGCACAAGCAAGCAATGCACTCAATGCTCGTGCGTCCAGAAAAAGGTGTCCCTTCAGCCGTCCACGGATCACGGAGCTGGACAGGAAGCAAGTTCTGTGATCCGTACGCCTCTGATGCGGAGACAACGACAGCTTTTTTGCCATTCCAGCCACTTCTGGAGGCTGTACAGCCATGCTACTCAGTGGGTTTGACTTCGAGCACGGGGCTTCCTATTAGGGTTCTACAGTAACCTACAATGCACCATTGATCTCTGTATTCTGGCTTTCCACTGCCTTCATGGTTCAGCGCCACGGTACCTTGCTGAGACCTTGCAACTGACAACGAGCTACAGTTCCGCAGTCGCCTGCGATCTTCCGACACGTCGACACTGATCATTCCTGCCACGCGACGACGGACCCTTGGAGATCGGACATTTCCAGTTGTGGCTGCTCGTGCCTGGAATTCTCTTCCGTCCTCTGTCAGAGACGCATAGTCACTGCCTTTCGACAGCAGCTGAAGACAGTATTGTTCAGAACATCCTTCTGCGAGGATGCGTATCGCTGAGCCGCGTTGCTGTCAACAAGAGACTGTTTAGTGTTTATCGTCTGTTAGATGGCCCCGCAACGTTCTCGTGACAATACCACCCTACATATTGTCGTTGACGCTTCATTCGATGTTTGTAAATACAGGCCGATTGGCCAATCACAGTGCTCCATAAGTGAAATTTCTCCCACAAAATTTCACGAAATAGAACATGTTCTAAATTGCAAAATAAAATTTAAAAATGTACTTCTTTCTAAAGCTGACTGTTCACACTAGAAATGTTATTGCAAAAGAAACTAATTTACATAAATTTTTAAATAAATTTCCAACGTGAAAGGGGCCTTACGGTTAGGTTAATTAATTATATTAGTATGCCAATGTCAAATTTTGCTTCTACTTCAGCACTAATTTGGTTTTGACTACAGAAATATGACTTCACCCATGATAAACAGCGGTGAGGATACAAACCACCAAAGTCATCATCGAACTCCAGACGAGGAAGCTTGCTTGACATCACCTCCTCTCTCAATGTGATCTCCTCCGGGCGCTTGGTGTTGGCCTGGTTGAACGTCGTGACCACGCGATTCTCAAACTCCATCGCACTTCAACACAATCATACACTAGTTAGCGGTCAACCAACCAACCAACAAACTAACCAATCAAATAAGTCTGGACTAAAAAAGTTAAGATAAAGTTCTCCCATACTCGTTACCGAGCATTGATCACGGTGTACAGGCAGGCAGCCCACAAGTGACTTTTAAGCCATCCACCCAGCGGTAGGCTGCCATTACTTTCAGCCGGGCCTGTGGTTACCTTCCCAGCAAAAGGGTGTCGCAACTCATCGGCCGGTACCAAATTATACTACTTGGCAACAGAGGCACATGCATGTGAGCAGCTTGCCAAAGATTGTTATTTGCAAAATGAGAGAGATCGCTTATGCTCTATCTGACACAGCAACGCAGTGGAATAAAAACAACAGTAATCTGCTGACATACTTGATATCGACAATGGCATCAAAGTCGCAGAAGTCCTCGCGCAGCGTGATCGCATCGTGTGACGCCTCGCGCAAATTGGCCGGCAGATCGATCGACCCGGGACAGAATGTGAGCCGCATCCGAATCAGCGCGTCATTGCAGTCGGCCAGCAGGTATTTGGTCTTACGTGAGTAGATTCTAGCGACGCCAACCAACAGGTGACCGGTTGTGCGTAGCGCCAGCTTCGTCTAAATAGAGCAATCACAAACACTTCATCATGTGGCTTGTCTAATGAACATTGCCGTTTCCACGAGCGACCTCTATGCCTGTCGATTTTGTGCTTTATGATACGCAGTTGCCAGACCAATGCTAGTGGGAACAATTAGAAGAAAACTGGGTCTGTCTGTTTACTGTGTATTGAGAATATTCATGAGCTATGGATTATGGCTGAACTGGTCAAGGTGGCATTTGGCGTATATACTCCTGTGGGCCCAAGGATGCTTAAATTAGATGGCGTCCAAAGATCCTGATGTATAAACGGAAAGGGCAATTCTGAAAAAAAGTGCAGATAAGTTAGCAATTAGCATGCAAAGATCATATACATCACAGTTCTGTCATGATACGCACAAATGCAAAAGATGATATTCAGACCTATGATCTCACATGTGTCAGGCATGTTTCCATCACACCACTAAAGCAATACAAGCAAGAGATAGACCAAACCTCGGGCGACATGATCGTCTGAACACTTGCTTCTATGTCTGTCTCAAAAATATGAGCCTTTGTTAGCTTCTTGTCCCAATGTGCTGCAAGCCATACACGGGCGAGTGGTCCCCTCTTCGTCAGAACGAAATATGCGTAAAACATCTCCGCAGAAATGTGTACGTGACACGTATCATCTATCAAAATAAAAAAGTCAATACTACAATGGTTATAAATTATTCTGGGGCCAAATTTTCAAAACATACTCAGATGATCTTAGTATAAAATTGTGACAATAACGGAAGTTATAAACATCGTAGGAAAAAGTTGCGATTATGCTGATTTTCTAAAAATCTTATCGGAAAACTGTGAAAAAATTACATCACTTGCGATAAAAACCTTGCAGTCGTAGCACCAAATTCCTATAGAGTTAAGTCTACCACATTGCCTTACAGTTACAATAAAGTTTATAGTTACGAACAATAAACGTCGCTGAGTAAACTTTGGTTGTTTTATTTTATACATTTTGTTATTTACGTAAAATGTGACAAACATTTACGTCATTACAAACGCTCGTCGTAAAATGAGTAAACAACTGACACTGTCAGCAATACCATCGCCTGTTGTGACTGGCTGCTATTTTTAATTAGTATAACATCATGAGAAAGTTTGGATGTGCTAAGATTATTTTAGAAAAAAATATTTACGTCGATTTTAGGATAATCTTAGGATTTCCTAAGTCCGGTAGTTAAGGAAATTTTATGATAAATTTAGAACAAATTTAGGAAGATCTTAGGGACATTTTAGGAAGCTTTGAAAATCGGGCCTCTGGATGTTATTCTGAATCACAGCTGTACTTGTATGGCTACAATAAACCATAACAACAGCACTGATGTGTGTGTGTGTGTGTGTGTCGAAAAGAATAAGATGCACAGTTGTGGTAATAGCTGCGTCAATCTTATTAATCAAACTAGGCAAAATTACCTAATATTCAACGTTTAAACGGACATTTCAGACAAAATACACATAATCCAATTGTGATAAAATTTGGCCGTGTATAGAGTACAGGCAACCCAAGTCTAAAAATCAGCGGACTGTGGTCATATCTCGAATGGCCAGTTCCGAATGCCTCCGATGGGATAGGCTTTGGGCTTGGGACCGACAGATGGACACTGACATCGTATAGCATATATATTACATGTATATATTACATCTCGCGCTAAAACTACTGCTGCACTTGTTTAGATTTGTACGTTTCTGAAGTTAATATGCCATAAAAAATATCAGGGCTTAGACCACAGCAGACTCCGTTAGCATATTCCGTGGATTGACAATTTTCACACTGAGGAAGTTCTGTCAACAAAAAAGCGTTAACTTACTTACTTAATTAATTAGCCTGCCATAGTCTTTGGCTACAACTTTAGTTAACGGTCATGTGGCGCTCGATCACCTTTGCCAAAAAATACCTCCATTATAAACCGATCCCCAAAGTCAACTACCTGCCCTATCTCTGGACCCATCCAACCTACCATCCCAAACCGCATCCATATCCGATCAGCTTTTTTGCCACAATGCACTGGACCAACAGACAGACTAATTGTCTGGGGGAATGTTTGAAGACGCTTTTGCTCTATAGAGAGCTCTGCGGTCTAAGAATAATAGGCAACACAAACGCAAACTACGACAGTCGGAACTACCAGCATAACTGACGCCACTCACTATACTCAAAACTCATGGCTTGAATTTGTACAAGGAGACTTTAGGTCGTTTTATTGGCGACGTCGTTGTCGTCGTATAGGCGCCGCCCCTTTCGCTCACACTGCTCTGATTGGCTAATGTGCCGTTAGCCTGTGGGCTAGCGCTGCGCTCTTTTAAGAAA
>Ga0209782_1000891_pt1 | contig 14380 bp, 12 predicted proteins | sample WorMetmaBAHAMAS1_FD_187390 | JGI IMG/M metagenome (GOLD analysis project Ga0209782, IMG submission 187390) | Marine gutless worms symbiont microbial communities from Max Planck institute for Marine Microbiology, Germany - Inanidrilus... | ecosystem: Host-associated > Annelida > Digestive system...
CTTCTAAGGGAGCGAAGGGATGAAGGGGAAGGGAAGGAGAAAAGGAGGGGGAATGAAAGGGGAGAGGGAAGGGGAGGGAGAGACCCGGCTCCATTTTGAAACCACTAAGTCCTGCCCCCAGGTTCTACAAAGTTAAGGGGACACGTCCCACAGGCCAAAAGGTGGTTGTGCCTACGCTGTACAGTGATGGAATAGTACTAGCTGGATCCGTTTCATGTCCAGTAGTTGTTTAACTAGATGTTGACGTTTGCGTTGGTTGTTCTGCAGTATGCAGCACTTTGCAATGACATACGTGTCTTACATGTGCTTCCCGTCTCAGCATTTGCTAGAATTACTTATACGAGATGTGCGCTTACATAGCTTTAATATTGCAATAGATGTTGTGCTTAATGTTCTCAAAATGCACATGTGTAAAGTCAATCATGTATCGTAGTTTTTTTGTGGAAAATCCGAACATTTAAGTTCATTGCTTATAAATTTTCAAGTACATCTTGCATAAATTCGTGGTTTTCCAAAAATTACTTAACAAAATATCGTTTGATTGTAAGGCATTATTGTTGTAGGTAGCTGTTTTCTCCGACTAGAACTACTGTCGATCAGCATTAGAATGTGTGCAGGATATTGTGTGACCTGCTAAATTGCTGAAAGTGCCAACACTGTCATTGATTTGTTAATTGATATCACTGATAAGTGTTCCGTGGTTGATTGCTTTTTAACTGTTTCTAGTTATCTGACACAATGATGTTTGTGTCCTCAGTATTATAGTCCATGATAGTTATTTTTCGAGTTGCTTGCCTTCGTTACTGCTGAGTTGTATAAAAAAATTGCTTACAATAAAGAAAAAAAACAGTAGCAGTATAATGTGTTTTGTGGTAATGTTAATGCAGAGTTTAAGGCAGCTAAAATACACTGCAGTAGCATAATTATATTCATATCCCATGCAAAACATGCACATTGGACTAGTATGACTACAGCTTATGACACCAGTAATCACTTGCCATATATTGCTAACTGGGTATTGTTCTGCAAACATGTAGACGATTATCTTCAAATACATTGACTTTTAAGTCGCTTTCAATAACTACATAATTTTTCACAAGAACTAACAAAAGATATTTTAAGTGCGAGATGTAATATATACAAAATGCGCTTATGCTACGATGTCAGTGTCTGTCTGTCTGTGACGGAAGTGCATTAGCGCATTATAGCTAATTTAGATTTCAAATTCCGATCCCAATTTACCATGCATTGCGGTGGAGGCGCGAGAGAAGCCCCGGGAAGAGTGGATGGATCATCTCGCGCTATGCTAGCCACTGCTAGGCCCTCTTGTTTCTTTCTCTCCAAAGTTAAGTCAAATATATATGCTAATGCCGATGGACTGCATGATGCTGCCTCATGCAAAATCGGACTTATTATGCTGCACGTGTGCATTGCACAGTGAGGCTAAAACTCATTTGGTCGATTTGTGGACAACATATATGAACAACATTGGAACAAATTCACAACAAATTGAACTGATGGAGAATGAGCCTTAGTGTACAGCATCATTCACTCGCGTCTATCATCGTAGGTGCGAACAACACTATCGATGGCAGTGTTGATCTCACTTAACGGCATACCATGGTGAAATTTTTCTAAAGTCCACTGTTGCACATGCAAAAATGGGTTACGTGAGCCTAACCATGCTCCTTTGGGGGTGATTTATTATCCCTTTCGCAAGACGATATAGTCTCCCTGTGTACAAACTCCAGCTCCAGCCATTCCTGATATATGGATGGGGCCCCCAAAATTTAAAACTGATCACGTGACATAACGACGCCCCTTTCATGAACGGTTTGTTGTCCACAGGCTGGGACTAGATATAATCAACCTGTGTACCAAATTTGAAGTATCTACGTTCACCCACTAGGAAGATATGAAAGGAAGGCGATGCTAACTATAAATTGGGAGTGGTTTGGGGTCCCTCAAGGTCATCAGCAACACAACCATTCGATAGAGCACATATGACTTCCTATTCAACTTTAATAGAAATTGTACCATTTTCGAGTTATTTGTCGAAAGTGGCCAATTTTAACCTACTCTGCCTGCATTTGGCACCCCCATAGAAGGTGATCCCGTCAGAATTTCACCGATCTTTGGCATCAGAAAACTAGAGTCTTCGGGCAATAGTGTGGCATTGTTTGTGTGATCCTAACTTTAGCTGCTTTGATACAATACCGGCGTGTGACAGACAGACAGACAGACAGACACATGACAGCATGCAGCTGTGCTCTACTGCTGTTGTTGTCCAACGTGCATTTCTGTTTTAGTTTACATCTAAAAGCAGAGTACGGCAACTGCAAACAGTAGAGAATTTAAACAACGGACACTCACAAGTCTTCAGTGCGTAGACGAATCGTAGTAGAATGCCGAGAGCTAATACTGGTAAAATAAAGATTCGCTACGCCACAGTACCAGCTGCCAGATTTAGTCACATAGCCTATTTGACTGGATGTTTCTACTTTTTCTTCCGATCTTCGCGTATCTTCTCAATTTCCGCTACCTCTGCCTTCAGTTCCAGCAATGTTAGGTCTGGAACATAGCGGAACTCATCTTCTTCCGGGTCAGGCTACAGTGCACATCCACAGTAACTTACATAAACCTGGATGAAGATAGCACCATCAAATTTACATTAGGAGCTGGGAAAACCTGCAAGCTAATCTGGTATACGTGATAGTAGAGTAATTTAGCAGCTGAAGCAGTTCTGACTGACACGTTAACAGTGCGTGAAGCAAAAATGTGAAGCGGCATATAAAGAGTGAGTGCGCAGTCAACCACACTAAGCCATAACAAAATTAATGAAAAAGAAGTTTTAAAAATCCCAGTGGCACAGGAAATCTATGAATCTAGTCTGTGAAAAAATCTTAAGCGAGACGGCGGTGAAAATGTGGAATACGTTTGAGGCCAACTGAGAAAAAATCAGAAACCTAAGCAGTCATTTATCAACCTGCATACAGCAGCACATTTGATAACCGCGTGACCTTGACCTTTGAACTTTTGACCTCCGTCTCAATGCATGCTGACTGACTGCCATGCAGTGTATTGTCAAATAAATTTGATGTTGTTAATTCAAGTCGTTTTTCTTTTAGAGTGCGGACACACACACAGAGTCATAGATGCCACTGATCACTTAGGGCCTATCCCACGCATTGGATACTGCCGGCACGAGATAATGATAGACATGAGGCGATAGGGAAATGAGTTGATTACGCATTTCAAATATCACTGTTAGTGCGAGCCACTGTCAGTGCACTCTTGTGACTTGTTGTCCGTGTAAGGGGACAGGATCCAGTGACCCCACAGGCCCAATTTTCATCCTAGTCGTCGGGGGGCAGCACGTCCGTCGTTCTCGGCAGTGCGCCGTCCTTCCAACGACGCACTGCCGAGAACGACGGACGTGCTGCCCCCCGACGACTAGGATGAAAATTGGGCCAACTCGGTGACGTCCGGTTCTACTTGTGTAACACATTTGTTATTACTCACTGTTTTCTTCGAACAGATAAACAAATGGAAATGAGTCAACTCTGATAAGGAATGATGTGAATACGAATTTATGTGACGAAGCTAATGAAAAATAACGCATGACTGCATATTGCTCTATTACATCATAGGCTAAAATTAAATACATGATAGGATAACTTGCCACTTCAATATAGTTCAGCTCGACAAGGTGGAAATACCAAACAGAAATAGAACTGGATGGTACCATATATACTTGCCCACAAAACAAACAACAAAATAAAACGAATTGAGCAAATAAAATTAAATATTACTGTTGCAAATTGTGCTGAAAATAAGAAATACACACAGTGGTCCAAAACCTGTTCTTGAGTAGATGGAAGTTTCTTAATTTATTAATTATCAGAATAAAGCAAAAGATATTTATTTTATAAGCAAATCACGAAAAATTTTAATGCAGTGGCAAAAATCTACTGTTGACCAATTGTAATATAAACAGGCTTAATGGTGGTACTTTTCCTTTATTTTACTGTGACAATAAAAAAAGCTCTGGCTTTAAACGCCCTGTACAATGTACATGCATATACCTGTTTGATCGTCATCTCGACACCTGCCGGAATATTTGTCTGCAGTAATTCTATAAATATAGGTGCTAACGTTGATGACAAATTCTCGATCTGCATGCACGTCAGACACAGACACACACACAACAAGATTCCTTTTGAGACGATGCCTTTCAACAGTGAAGCTAATATATTCCATGCGCAAAGCAATTACTACAAGGCAATCATAAACATCAAGTTATACCTCAGTCTGCTGCTGCCCCCTGGTGTATCAGATTTGACTTATGTCATTGTGACAAATCTGTGCTGCCTCCTGGTGATTCACTCTGAGATTACGCCCTGCTTACATTGCATGTGCTTGCATTATTGGAATCCAAAACATCATTCATAAAACCGGAAGTACATAATTTACTCTAACACTGCTGAGGAGCACTCAGCTATGGCCACAATACGGAAAATTTGACGAAGTTCTGGCTCATGGTTCCAGAGATATGCTCGTGGACAGACAGACCGACCGACCTGCAAACCCACAGTCATGCTCATGACAATATCTATTCCGCTACTGGAGGCATGGTAAAAATAACCACACTACAGTATTCAGTCAAACACTTCACTAAATAGCAAGAAATCACGTGACGATACATAACTAACTGTCCAGCTGTCAAAAAATCTCTTAAAGTCTTACTAAATTTGCTTTGATGCTCTTGGTTGGCACAGCGGAAGGGAACCTGGCACACGGAAATGTGCAATTTATCCCCAAAAGTTCTCTCTTGGAACAAACCACGGAAGAAAATCATGAGAATAAACAGCTGAGGTGACCGACACTCACATGGAAACTGGTTGCTAACTGCGGAACTCGACTGGAATACCTGAAAATGCCAACAGTTGTCTTGGAATCGACCAAAAACCAGTAAAGTGTCATCGGAAGTGTCAGGGAAAATTCTGTAATCGTAAACTGTTTATTGCTAAATTCGTGTCAGGGGTCGACACCAGTGTTTAGTAGACTACTGCAAGCAGTCTTATGTTGCCTCTTTTAAAGGATTATCTTCTTATTAAATCATCACATGACATTGTCGATGAAACAGACTCGAGCGCCACAGTCAAACAAATGTTACAGAACTTCACAGTGCCAGCGTCATCAATGAGTAAACTGTGATGCTCACATGCATGTTGTAACAAGAACTGAGTGTCTGTCAGGTCTTCCAACATACTAGCAGTGTAATAACAAATTACCTGAACTAAACGTTCGTAGAGACCTAAGTTGTATTCCGCTTTCACTGCGCTGGAAAATGGCTTGTAGATTTGGATACGTGACGTCCGCGCAGGAACCGGAAACCTAGGCGCAGCAATTCGACGTTCATCAACATTCACTACATTTATGGTTATCGGATATGGCATTAGGTACACTAAGAAAAAATTTATCAGTCCAAACCAAATCAAAATTAAACATGCTAACAATCTGATATCAAAGTACAAAACAAGTTGCAGTTGAGGAATATGCCAAGCTTGTGTTTTAGAGTTCTCCATTAATGTTAGACAAAACAGCATGAATTTTTTGCTGTCTTGCTAATTTGCAGTTCCACTTCAGACATGCTTTTCAGCCTCAATGGCTGGCCAGCACACTGACATTAAATATTCTATCTAGACTCAGTAAGTCCAATCAGAACAGCAGAAGATTTTGAGGCCGTCGACTGGGCGACTGGCTTCACTAACAAACATGGCTGCATTGTGGGATTGCTTAAAGAGACTGGCTCGGTTTTTGTAAAAGTTCGCACGTGAATGTAAGAATAAGTGTAATGTTTAGTTCGACGATTTTTGATGTCCATTAATGCCATGTGAGTATTTTCTATTAATTAGACGTCAGCGACGGCCATATGTTTGTTAGCGACCGACGATGGCCTCAGCTTGGCTGGCCAGCACGCGGGCCTTGCTGTGCAGCGATGCTACCGGAAATAAAATGACGATCTATATATAGGGCCTAAAGTCAAAAGTTCTTCATGTTTATTGTCTGAAATTGATGAACATAAAGAAATACAGGCAGAAAATTGGTAGTACATATATTTTACGTAATAATAGTGGTAAACCCGGTACTTATCCTCTATTATTTATAACCGGATAATAAGTTTTAAATCGGGTGTGGAAATTTGGACTACGGTTACTACCGTAGCAGCTTCTTGAATTATTTTAGTTTTCTTGTACCGAGCCTCACCAATTATTTTTTTTCTGCCGGAACTGGAAGTACTGTGCGCATGCGCGCATATTTTGCGGTTGTCAATAAAAACAAAAACAGTTCTTTCCATATTAGAGTAGTTGGTGAAGGTAGTGATGTGGATTTGATGTGATGTTATAATGCAGTAACTGGTGACATTGTCATCACTGCAAGATAGACACAGTAGCCATTGAGACTTAAATATTTGTTAATTGTTGTCAAGCACTTGTGTGCTAAAATTTGATACGGCTTTCCTTGGCGACGAAGTGCCTTCAAGTTGTTGGATGATTACTGAAGAAACAATCATATGAGGTGGACAATGTTATATTCAAAGTTTGTAGTAATTACTTATATTCACCTATTTAAACAGGGCATTTGCAGAATATTTCACTTGTTCCCAGTGATCATCATCGTAGTTTTTGTCCTAACTGTGTGATACTGTCATCATTGTTTGGCTGGAATGTAGAATAGCAGCCGGTGGTTATAGTAGGGTTAGTGTTAATTTCGTCTTATAAAGAGAAATTACTGAGAATGGGGTTTGGGAGGGGGCAGGCTGTGTCCCCTCCACAGTGTAAAAATTTAATTGAAGAAACAATACAGCCAGGTGCGTAGGGAGACATGGGTGAATGTCCCCCCCTTGGGGATGAAAAAATTTTTTTTGACCCCCATAAACAAACGTGTTGTCTCTTTGCTGACTGTATTTGGCGGCTGACTTTTCGTTCTGATAAACTGATCTGTTGTTTGCTGACGTTAATGTGCCAGTTCTTGACCAATGACCAGTTGACCATTTATTGCAATCAACTGATTTTTTTGTTTGGTCATTCTAATGAACGCATGACACTAGTACACTATATGCGTATATATTTCAGTTTTAGCGGATCTAGCGTGTAATGTCATTAGGCATCTAAACGGTAAATAATACCATCAGAATGCACAATAACCCACCATTTTGATATCAAAAATCCAAAAAACCACACCCCACCCCCCTCAGCGCCAACGGCGCCTCGAACTCGATGCCTCCGGCATCTCGTCCCCCCCTTAAGTTAAATCCTGGCTACGCGCCTGAATACAGCAACAGTTACATGCACGTAAAATGACAGAACTACTTCCCATGTGTTAGGCACTGGCTAGTAATCTGCATACATGTGTCTATTGTTCTGCAGTTCTTTATAACATTGAAATGAATTTATGTTTCAACACTGTTGCAGAGATGTCTCTCTTCAAAGCTAGAGAATGGTGGTATACAACTGTTGGAGAGAGTGAAGTATTTGATTTAGGCTGTTTATGTGTGGCAGATATCACAGGCACACGCTCGGGTAGGTGACCTATTTTCTTCTTTATGTACATATACTGTTCATGTATGGATATGTATTTATTCGTATATTAGACTTCGGCTACATTGGCTTTGGAAGTATTTTAAATATTTTTGGTACAGTATTGACACCACTTCGTGCATTTAAATTTTGTTTCAGTCTAGCTTTTTTATTGTGCACATTGTCAGAATTTACATCATACACAACTTATTGTTAATAGTGCCAATATTTACAGTATTTGTGGTTCTTGCAATACAATGCAACACAATACCATTTGAATGTGGATAGTAAGCTAAACCTTTTGTACAGATAAGAGTATACACATGTATATTGTGACATTACCGGAAAAATTTGAATATAATACGCACACTTGTACAACATGCACCCTAGACTTTGACAGGAAAATCATGGGAAAATGTTAGTTTAGCTGTATAAAATGCACCTGTTCTCTGCCATAATATTTTTCATTGCTTACACTAACAGATCAGCATTAACACTGGAACGGACTGACTGAGAAGCCTACATCTGGTATATCAGCATACAGACACTTCAAACAGCATAGAGGCCTGTTGTAGGCCTAGCTATGCGTATTTTTTCATGTCTGCTCAATGTATACAGTTCAGTGCCAGAAAATACCTGCTCTGATATTTAATGTAGCCTGCCTATCACTATGACTCATTCAGAATTTTTCTCACACACTCCAGGAAAAGATATCTACTTGTATGATGGAAGTAGGCTCATCAGTCCATTCCGGTGTTAATACTGATCTGTTAGTGTAAGCGCCAAAAAGAATGAAAAATAATACTATTAAGAATGTGTAGTTAAAGTGTATTATCTGTGATGCTATGACTGTTGGTGAGAATAATCATTTACATATGGGCAGATATTGATTTTTATGCGATAAAACTACTGTGAAAAAATATGTGTTTTTTTTACTTTACGTCTATTATATGCACCCTGGCTAACGGACCTCTATTTGTGGTAAAAATTGTGCGTATTGTATTCGAATTTTTACGGTAGTTACTTGAATGTTCTGTCTATTGTACGTCGTTGTAGATCAGGTTATTGTTGGCAGCTATCATGGCCGACTGGCTGTGTATCAGCCACATCCAACAAAAATGGATGAGAAAGCTCGTGGATTTAGTATTGATGACGTGATTTGTGAACTTCAGTTGTCATCTCCAATACTTCAGATTGCTACTGGCCGATATTCATCGTAAATATAATTACTTAAATGTGTCACAAAAAGTGAATATTTTTTTGTTGTTAGCATTACTGTAAGAAGTCACTTCTGTACTGTGTGAATACAAAGAGCATTCAAAAAGTTCCTAGACTTATGCCACTCTCCCATTCTTATGCCCTTCCTGTATGCCCAAACAACCTATGTAAATGCTTTTTTTATCCCCCGATTTCTATTTTGTTTTTGTGACCAATGTTTACTCTGTATTGTTCAACATGTGCGTCTGTCATTTGTTTATTAATAAAGAGAGTTCACGAGAGTTCAGACTGACAGTTGATCACAGTATACATCATATTTTGTCACTTTACAGCATAGTCGTCTGCAGCTGTAATGCACTCGGTCAAGCATTTCTCCAAAGCTTGGCTGTGTTATTAAAGAATTGTTCTTTAATCTTCCAGCCAGCCAGTTGCCATGCAGAAAATGTTATCATCCTTTTATGAATTTTTTTCAGTTTAAGAAAGTAGATGTCACTTTGAGAGAAGTCTGTCAAATACAGTGATGATGGAGTAGCTTGAGTCTGGTATTCTGGATGGCATTATTCCTTTCAAATATAAATAGTTCACTACAGCTCACAGTTAATGTTTTTTCATGTTAGCATTGTCTGCTTATCATGACAGTGGAAATTGGATAACAAAATTGCACAAGTAATGATAGCCCAATAATAAGTTGTGCAATATTGTAGTGACTGATGGTACTAACCAGTGATGAAATATCAGCAACAGTTATCATATCCATCTATATCATTTTATGAACTTTTTGAATGCCTCTTATTGGATGGGGATCAATAACATTTCTTGTTTGTAAAGATTTGAGCATGGTAGCAATATTTTTGTGGTAACGTGTTACCAAATTGGCATTGTTAGCCAAAATGGCAAAATGTCTGTAGTTAAAAACTCCAAATTGTCTTTTGATAGCTGTATTATAAATTATATTTTACTAGCAGTTTAGAACCTGTCAACATACGGAATATTGGCTACTGGAAAAAAACCCAGCTAACATTAGTGCTGTATCGCAATGCATCTAAGTGCGGTCTGCTGGAAAAACTCTTAGCAACACATTGTGGTGCATCTATGTATTGCCTGCTGGAAAAACCCATATTGGCTATCTGTGCAACTGTATGTAAACTAATTGGTTAAACTAATGGAAAATCAGACTCCATAGCCATGACTATCCTTGCGGTGTGAGGATGCTTTATGCCAATTTGGTTGAGATCCACTGAAAAATGTGGCTTTGCATGATAAGGAACAAAGAAACAGACAGGCAGACAGATTTGGCTTTATATATAAGATATTTTAAGCTTAAATGTAGTTTATTTTTTTACAAATGATATTTGTCAAATTGCAATTACAGAGTCATCTTTGGCATTGTGTTAGCCAAAACATATATTATAATGCAGTTTCTGAAACAGCTTTAATGCTGTGTGCTGGAATTTAGGGCATCTGAAAGTGTAAAACTGGCCGTGCTGCAGCCGCGAAAGCTGACTGTGTTTGCTATTGCAGGTAATCTTGGTTTCATAGCTTTATGCAGAATTGTAATGTAATTTTTGTGAAATTGTAGAAGACCGTGTATTCCAATGTATTAATTGACCGGTATAATTGAATACAGAAAAATGCTGATGACTTATCCAGTGGTCATTCTAGACCAAAGTTTATGTGTCCACAGTACAGTTGCTGTACTGTGTGGGTGATGGTTTCTTCAACTGAGTGATTTTTTTGGGTCATGTAACAGAAGTTTACTGTTGTATTATGATATAAACTTGAAGTAGATATACTGGCTTTTTGGAGCATTGCTCCATTTCAACTGCTTAGTGAGTTTTAAAGAATAGCTGTTGGTGCAAAAAAATCATTTTACATACAGCAATGCACAGATTAGTGAAAAAAAGTTGTTATGATTACTGCATATCATGTTAAATTTGAATTGAAAATACTTCTAATATTGTAATTTTAGCACCTTTTGCATTTAGCTGGATGTGACGTTTTTGTATTTAATTACTCTTACTGTTTGGGTAAGTTGACTTATAGAAGAAATAGTGTCATTCATTTATGCTTTCATTTGTTCAGTTTGTATGAATTTTTATTTTTGGCCATGATTATAAAATCTTTATTTATTGAGTTACGTGGTACATCAAGGACTAATACATTAGCAAGGGTTTCAAGTCACTTAATTGGAATGCTAAGTTTAGTACCTTACTTTAATGTCCTTCATTAGATATGTGTTATATATCAACAGTATAACATTGGTATTGAGCTATTTTACAGTGCATTCCTTCATTCTTGCTCGATGCTGTCGACTGTTTATGCTTTTATACTTTGACACTTTATAATTATCCACACTAGCATCTTACCTGTAAAAAACTTTGCTTTAGTAATCTGCATATTTTTCAGAGAGGCATTTGGAATACCACTAGTTGGTTAATTGAATGGAACTTGAAAAAGATGTCTGTGAAACTGTTGTGTTAGTATGTGTGTGTTTTCAGCCATGCCTGGTGTCACTGAGCATGGCACACAGTACCAGCTACGTTCGTTGTACGAGCACAAGCTTCAGCGGGCAGCTTTCAATTTCTGCTGGGGACCGTTTGGGGGTGTGAAAGGTATAATACTGACTCTTAACTAATTGTGGTTGTTCTGATTCTCATGTTTTATATCACGGGCTGCACAGTTGTACCAGCCCTTTGTTAACAGCGACTGGCTTAGTCAATGGCAATTAGTCATTTTCGACCCCTCACAGAATCGACGTTCATGAACTGATCGTCAGAAAATTAGTCACAGGTGATTATATCCATGACCGATACAGGTGTACCACATTTGGTGTAAATCTGTCCATGGGGATTGTGGGCAAATGTGTGAAATATAACCAATTTTTTTCTATATCTTTATACCCGTTTTTGAGGAACTTACCTACAGGTCAGACCGGTTGACAGATTTTTATGCTTGATAGTTCAAATGATGTCGATTCATGGAAGAAAGTGCTTTTTTGGGTTTTGTTGACATTCCACACCATTTAGGGGGTCAGATACGTCAAAAACCACCATTTTGGTGATTAAACTTTCATATTATCAAAACTACTACATTGATTGCAACCAAATTTTGTGCATTGATAGAGACCATCAAGTACTCTGTGGATGGTCCAAATATGCCCCAAAAAAATCCAAGATGGCGGACGGCCGCCATCTTTAAAAATCGAAAAATTGCAATATCTCCACAACGGATCAACTGATTCTGAGAAAATTTTGCAGGGTGATGTATCTTGTGATGAAATTTTATCATTTGTTGTTTTGGCTGTGCAGGAAAAGACTTTATCTGTGTCCAATCAATGGATGGGACAGTTTCTGTATTTGAGCAGGAGTCGTTTTCCTTCAGTCGTTTTCTGCCTGGAACCCTTCTGCCTGGTCCGATTGGTTATGTGGCAAAGACTGACAGCATCGTAACCGTGGCGTCGAGCAGACAAGTCGACTGCTTTAAGTGAGTTGATGCTTGTGTGCTGTTTAGATAAAAGTCCAAGACAGTTCTGCAGAATAGTTGTGTGAATCCAACAGCACCTATGCACAGCAATGACGACCGGATTCATTTGCCCAACGGTGACGCAGACACATTCTGCAAATGTGATTTCATGACCAGTGTAACCAGTGCCGACGCATAATGGCCTCCATCTTCACAATGTGGAATATGCACGTCCAGTTTATTTATCTGCCACGGATACCTACCAGACAGTCATGTACTTGCCTTCCATGCTGCAGTGCATGTCTAGTTTAGAGAAATAGGCGACCATATGGGAGACTTTACATAATCCTTGTATTTGCTTATTTGAGGATATCTGAAACAATTTGAGAGCTGCCTATTTTCTGGATGGCACTATGGTCCAGAGTGATAAGCTGGAAGAATCTTATTGAGACCATAGACAGGATTGAATTCTTGATAATGATGATATAGACACATTTTTCTTAAGCCCGGTACACACTACCCATATATACAGGCCAAATGTATGGTCTGTATATATGGGTGCCAGTGTCACACTACCATATGGCCTGTATGTACGAGTAGCGTGTACTAGGCTTTAGCTGGTGCTACTGTGACAGTTAATTTGTGACGTTTACTCCTCCTAATGATGACAAAACATTAGTGGCAGTGGTGAGTGAGTGAGTAGTTTCTTAACAGCACATAAGCACATTATAGGCTTTTCAGTGCCAGAAAGTTGAAGATGGAATCATTTAAATGCTAACAACTATAAAAGGAATTGTATGATCAAGACTATTAAGCTAATATAAAACTGAGATAACAAACATCACAGCTTACTATAACTAGCATTATTTTGTTTATAACGGCTGTTTTTTGCTGTTTAATTTTATATTAAAATGAGAAAATGTGGCTGGCCTTATTTATGATAGAAAATAGTACCTATTGCTGGTGTAATGAGTTTTTATATCGTTACTAACTGTGTGAATTTTTAAGTGTTTGTTTTTTTATCAGATTTCAGGTTTTAGCAACGGCAAGAGATGAGCAAACAAAGGAAGAATCTCAGAATATGAAATCAGGAAGAAGGGTTACGGTAAGCATGGCAAATATTACTTGCCAATACCCGTTGTCGGAGATTAATAGTATTTCTCACATTGAATGTGGAGGAAGAAAGTTCCAAGAGGAACCACGTATCTGGAAGATGGCTGTTAAGATGGAGGTAATGGTGGATTGATGGCTGTGCTTATGTGTGCAGTAAGCCGAATGCACATTGCAAACGGTCAAAGGTCACGGCTACCCAGTGAGCCTAGCAACCATGGTAACCAGCAGTGTTTACGACTGTGAATAGGCCGCAGGGTTGGCAGCGAAAAGTAATGTCTGCAGCATTACTACAAAGTGAATTGGATATGTGTTTACATCTATAAGTATAAGAAACTCTACAGATTTTTACTATTAAAGTGGTTCGTCATTGTCATCGTACGGACTGTACTTGCCGTGATTGTTGCTGAGGCCATGACCTTTGACCCAGGCCAGCATGCATGGCATACTGTAAGATATACAGTCTGCTTATTCGCCTGATTGAAGGTCATGTAAAGATGTGAATCATAACTTTATAACAGCCAGTACAATTTTTCTCTATGTAGAACGCTGAACACTGTACCTCTCCCAGGTACATGCCATGTTGGGTACTGCTCCCAGGCACCTGTTATACCGTGCTAGCAAAGTGTTGTGGGTTAAAAAATCACTGCTAAAGTAGGCCCTATATACTGATGACGTGAGCCTACAACTGTGGTGCGGATGGGTCCACATGGACCAGTCAACAATTAGCAAAACCCGTTACATCCATGCATAGGCCTATTGACTTGTTTAACAAGAACCTAAGATGCAAGATGCGTGTAATGGGAATGTGTTTTATTTGTCCTCATTCACTCATAGGTCTAATCGTGTACAAAGCTGTACAACTACTACCGAATTGTGTCAGCAAATTCGGTGAACACCTTAGGCATTCAGATTTTACCAAATCTCCCCCTGACCCTCCAGTCGGATGGGCTGAGGTATACCCCTCCCCATTTTCTACTTCCCCCTCAATGCCTATGGTGCCTTAC
>Ga0209782_1000892_pt1 | contig 14377 bp, 17 predicted proteins | sample WorMetmaBAHAMAS1_FD_187390 | JGI IMG/M metagenome (GOLD analysis project Ga0209782, IMG submission 187390) | Marine gutless worms symbiont microbial communities from Max Planck institute for Marine Microbiology, Germany - Inanidrilus... | ecosystem: Host-associated > Annelida > Digestive system...
GGTATGGGTAGGTGGGGGACAAAAGGGCCAAAAGCCCCGGACAGACATCCGGATTCCGGACGGACAGACAAACCAAAAACAATACAGCAATTGATGTAATTGCCAAGTTCACAAGCTCATAACTGATGTCAAATAAACTAAAACTTCAATTGCCAGGCCGCCGCCCCACCTCGATCCGCCACTGGTGGCCGTGGATATACCAATTAAATATTATTAACGAAATATAAGTAAGTAAACATCTAAGCAGTTATTAAGTTGTTTTTTTCAGATAATGTACTGTAACTACTAACTGTATGCTTGTAACAGAGATTCACTATGTTAATAGTTCTATACAGCTTACGCACAGTCCAGGTACTGAATTCTCAATGTGCAGGTGGGCCGCGTGGGGGGCCAAAACATTTGGTGGGGGCATGGCCCCCCTCTGGCTACGGGCCTGATTTGAAACCTAAATTAGCTATAATGCGCCAATGCACTTCCGTCACAGACAGACAGACGGAGAGAAAGACGGACACTGACATCGTAGCATAAGCGCGAGATGTAGGCTACAGGATGCACCAATAAAAAACAATCCCTTAGGAAAAATTCATTATCTCAGTTACTGTAACAGATTTTTTCCCCAAATTAACAGCTTTCACAAAGGAGGATTCAGGCCACATAAACAGCAAATTTTGTTGCAATATTTGCTATGGTTTAAAATTTACAACCATTTGAACTTAAAAGTACAGTTTTCTAAGTAAAGCAGTAACTAAACCGCAATTATGATGTAAAAATAACAGAAAATGCACCATATGGATGTACCAATGGATTATCATGTTTGAAATACTATGCTGGGACACTATCAAAGACACGCGACAAAGCTGGCCAACGTAATGAAGAGATGAAAGACCGTTTGCCGACAATGCAGAATAATTTGCTTCACGAGTTCTTGATAAGAAATTTGTATCATTTTGCCACAGATTTCGATCGTGTGTTGCTGCAACTGTTGGGCACTGACATTTTGAATAGTCTGTTTGAATACAGAGTGAGCTATAGGCATCTGACATTCATGATTGAAACATTTTAACTGTTGGTGAAATCCTGTGAAAAATCTTATATGTTATTCACGCATATTCAATGTGCAACTACATATTCACTTAAAAAAGTGAACTTTAAAGTTTAAACTGCTGTATCTGAAGAACTATATCAGTTATTTTAATACAATTTGCAGTATATGTTGTGTGAATACTCACATACAAAGTCTGAGTTTGGCTCAAATCCATACTATCATGGCTGAAATACAGCATTTTTTCTAGGGGATTGTTTTTTTATTGGCGCACCCTGTATATATTACATCTCGTGCTAAAAATGGTTTACAAAAATTACGGTCAAAGATGGGCTTCCTCATGACTGACTGATTTTATTGAACACTCTTGCAGCCTAAAGGCTGAATAGCTAAATAACATGTATACTGTATACTCATATCATGGACTGATCCCTAAGCCCTAGGTTTCTCTGGTTGGAGTGTCCTGCTAGTGAGGCTGCACAAGGTGAGTTACAAGATTTTAGATTATCATGATTGATTCGGCTTATTCTACATGTTTTTATGTGCATAATGCACGTTTATGACTGGTTTGTTGTAAACGAATGCAGATACGAGTCACTGAAGCCAGTCGACTGGCTTTAAAGGCAAAAATATTCCTCAATCTCCACCATGGCCTCAGCATTGACATTATGGCCTCGAAGATTTTAATAATTGTTCCCAGCTGAGCTATCACATGGCTATACTTTTGGCCTCATCATCGTCCTTAAGGCCAAATTTTATGGTCTCTAGGTCACAGTTTTGACACTGACTTAGCAACTGGCCTGGTCCACAATCTTCTACCCCAGCCTTGGCCAAATCCTCAAAACCATAACTCTGACCTCACCTTTAGCCTTATATGGCACTAGAAGTTCAGCCTAATGGCTTTGAGGATCCAGCCTCAAGTATTTGGCTTCTGCTTAAACGCTTAAATGTACCGAGTCTTGCAGTTGATTATTGATGTCCAAGTTACCACAGAGGACGCAATACCTTGTATTAGATGGAATAAATGCAAATGACCACATTATTGGGCCCATTCTATAGGGCCATAGCGGTCCCCTCTGTCACGCGTTGTCGTCGTGGACATCGATGCGCAGGCGGCGTGCGACAGTGGCGACACCTGGTGAATGGCAAAGGCGGCGTGCAGCGGCTCTCAGTGGCGAATGGGCCCAACATTTTTCAAATGCTTCTTGTTTGTGAATCAAATGTTACAAGTAGTTGAAACAGGTAATGTACCACCTAAAGCATTCATGTTGTACATAATGTACATCTATTAAAACTGACAACCAACTCTTGAAGGCAGGTTTGGCAAATTTGCTGTAGAACTGCAGGATTAAGCAAATTCTCACTGCAATACCAAACGTAACAGCCTACTGCTGAAAAGCTAAGACTGTGGTGAAGGCTGAGGCCAAATTTTTGGCAGTGAGGCCAAGCTGAGACAAATGCTCTGGGGTCTTTACCCACACAGTATAAATATGGTTGGTATGATTATGGTCAATTTCCTTTTGTCCATGTGAGGCAACTTTTTAACAGTTACAGTACGGTATGCTGTTCTGCTTGCATTAATTTTTTTTAACTGGAGACCAATTATCTCACGATATACTAGACTGATTTTTTCTACTAAACGGAGGTTATTTCTGATCCCCCGGGAGACACAGCCACAGAACCAATTTGTGACCAAAATGTTAACCAACCTTCATTCGGCACACTGGCATTCTGGAACACAAGGAATGTCGTAATATCGATGGGCAGATTATTTAGCGCCAATGATCGAACTATATCGTGTACAAATTTGTTGAACTTCGGTCCAGTAACTGGGGAGATTACAAGAATAGAAAAATTAACTTTTAGTGCAGCACAGCTTCCCATCACTATTATCTGTAAATTATTAAATTATTATTAAATTACTCATTTTATTAAATTACTCATTTGGTCAAAAATGGTTACAAAAATTTAGTTATAACTACTTATAACTAACTGCTGTCCAAAGTAGTTCTTTTACTCCTTCCCCTTTTAAAAGGATGTTAACCACTATTTCACTGAAATAGTTAAAACTGTTAAAGTACATGTACTGCAGCAAACTACTCGTCATCACTGTCAGAAATGTAATTAAACTTCAGGCCTACTTCTGTCATTCCACATACCAGCAGGCATGCTCATCGTGCACAGTGACTTCTTAGACCTATAACTAAACCGAACAAAAACGTTAATAACACCATCGGTAAACTATCCAGTGGATGAGCTGTAAGGTTCAACCTTATGAAATGCAATATTCAAAAATACCACTCATTCTACATAGGCGATCACCAGGTATATTTTGCTGTATTGCACATCTAAATTCGGGCTATTTTTTACTCATCATTTCCCCTAAGCATTTGCAAATTCCAGGGCTTTTTCACATTTCCAGGCATTTGTGGTAGTGGAAAAAACATTGGCAATCACATTCAATGTCCACAGATGAGGAGCACTTGCCACGCAGTCAAGTCACTGAAAACCTTCTTGTATAGTCTAAGGTTCACTCACACACGATCACTGCAATAACAGGCATTATGTAAACATAAACTGGCCAAATTGCAAGTAAGTACCTAACTCAGTAACTGTCGTTATTGAATCAGAAGTTTAAAACAGCCAGCACATCCTATTTTATCAGTCAACATTTTTGTAGATTAATTGTTACATTTGGGTAAAGTTCTAGCATCTAGGTTATTGGTAATAATCAGCTGAATGTGATCAGTATTCAGGCCAATTATTTTTATCAATGTTTTTCATATGCACAGCTCATACAATAGATATGCACAAAAATGTTCAAAAGTATTACAAGTATTTTAAATTTCATCACAACTTACAAATCATATCATACTTTTTTATGCATACAATGTATGGTGTATAAAAATTTAACTTTTTGCTTTTTAAACAGTAAGGGATCATATGTAAATGGATACCGTAAGGTATCTAGCAACTTTATCCTTATGCCATGGTTTTATCTGCAAATATTGCATGCAACACGCTGCAATAATCGTAAAATTCCTGCAGGATGCTAAAATTTTTGCCATTATTTTTTGTGTGCAACATACTGAAATAATTGCAGACATTCCAGCATGTTGACTGGAATGCCTGCAATTATTGCGTGTTGCATGCAAAAATTGTACATGAAACAACGGCATTAATGTCAAATTGTCTCTTTCGAGCTTATTCCACACAGTTGTATGGTTGCTCAACTTGGAACGAGATTTAAAGTAACTGTGATGCATTGCTTCGAGGCTGCCTATTTTAAATGCTTAGTTTTTTGTTTTGAGCGTGGATACAGTGTGATAAAAATGTTTTGTGATCTAGGTCTTAACACCGTGATATATAATGCACAAGTTAGACTTGACAGTAGTGTAGACATTCATAATAATGCGCTTGTTAAGAATGTATTTCATATCTATTATATTTAATGTGTTAAATGTGTTGGATGCTGTATGACTGTCTCTCTTTCTACTAGTTTATAAGTTTTTTATCGGCCATGTTGCCTGAATTAAACCTGATTTGATTTTGATTAAGTCAACTGCAAGATATGCAACAAGAATCCCTCTACTGCACAGGGACTGCGTGATGCGCTTGTCAGTAACAATCTTGCAATATGAAACATCATATTTGAAAAAATTGCAATTGACAAATGACCTTGAAGTATATACACTCAAACAATTATACTGTGTTTGAGTTATAGCGAGTTATTCGTCGAAAGTGGCCGATTTTAACCTACCCCAGCTGCATTTGGCACCCACATAGGGGGTGATCAAATTTGAATTACGCTGTGATCTATGGCGTCAGAAAACTAGCGTCCCTGGGCTATCGTGTGGCTTTGTTTGCGTGATCCTATGTTTAGCTGTTCTGATACAATACCAGAGTGTGACAAACACACAGTGACGTCATATACCGTGCTAGCATAGCGTCGCGCGGTAAAAAGGATTTTAAGTGAGATCAAGTTCAACAATAGACTTTCTGTATTTATGTACTGTTTCAAAATAAATATGCATGTAACTAAAACTACGTTATTATTAATTAATGAGGTGTGTACATGGTAGGTTATTAATATAATAAACACTTAAGTCAATGTCATCTGCCTGTTGGTTAAATTTTAAGAGTTTGACAAATAACAAAAAACACAATAAGCAAACTGTGATTCAAAATGAATGATATCCCTTAAAAATCAGTAACCAAGAACTACCCCAAGCCACTGTCAATCCCATGGTCTTAATGACCAAGCCTGAAAATTTTCTCACTCTCATCACCACAATGATTGAAAACATGATGCAAGTTTTCATGTTACTGGTATATCAAACTGTAAATTTCAATTTAGTTCTACAAAGCCGTTATACATACCTGTATTCCGACAAGAAACGTGAAACAGATTAGACATAAGTCAAAAAGTGTCCTGGAGTAAAATGCAGCAGATGTCAAAAAGACTCAAAGCAGCATGAACCTACTTAATAAATGACATGCATGTTTGCTGTATACTACCACAGAAAAAAAGATACTTTTTGTGCTGCAAGACGTCTCTGTCGTCGTAATAACCGATAACAACATAGAGATAAATCAGTCCTGCTGTCCAGAACCGGCAAACGTCCGACTGCGGTGTAATCAGTTCGCCAGAAGTTGTCTCGGATTGTTGCGGCCCACCAGCTAGGCTGGCGGCACGCACGCCGACTCAGAATCGACCGCCACCGACAGAGTACGCCGAGTTCGCTGGTCGATATCGATCATCGCGTATCGCAACAGCTGGCATCGATCGCGACGAGTAGGCACCGACTGCAGCCGCTGCCGCCATATCGACGACGCCCGACGACGACGCATACGGCGCCGACGCCAACTTCGCATACGGCGCGGCGCCACGCACGACTGCGCCTTCGACACTGCAACGAGTACAGCTCACCGAATCAACAGCTCAACCGCTCGACCAGTCGCACGGTCAGTCAGCAAGCAGACCGTAATCGCTCCACCACTCACTATCCGTCGCTTCGTTTGCAAACTTTAGCGCTTGTGCTACTCGATAAGCTATATGTCTGTAACTTGCCTAAAACGAATTACGGTCAAATCAAGCCACCTATACAAAAAGCTGTACAACTGTCAACGTTGAATTTAATTATTTGATATTTACAAATCTGCAATAAATAATTTAGCGCCTTAACACACGGTGCACTTAAATGCCTTTTTAAAGTAATAATAATGTGTTCAAATAATTTTGACAAGGACCGTGTTGCAGCAGGGTAATTTTTCACAGGAGAGGGAATTTACTGTGACACCCAACTGCATCAGTGGCATGTGAATGGGAACAATGCTAGGCATAGTGTGGAAAATTCTGACATCAACATGCCGATCACTGCCTCATATTCAGCATTCTAGATTTACTTCACACATCTTGTCACCCCTTGCACCAGCGAATGCACTAGTCTGCTGTATGGCATTGCCTGTTATATCACAGACAAGTGCGAAGAGTCGATGAGTTTGTCACGCAACAGTTATCTGGTTCATATCCCGACCCTTTAAAAGCACCCTTCCAGTGGTGGATCTGGAACCTCATTTAATACACGGTTCCATGCGTCCACAAGTCGTCACCAAAACAGCATTGTGACTGGTTCAGTGATTTTAAGGGCTCATAATAATGATCAACAGACTGACTACTACTCCATCTGTAGCAACAGGCCTCACCTTAGGTAAAGCTGCAACACGGCCCGGCCTAATAATAATTTAACATCAATAACTACCATGTCTTAGACTGAAACTTAACATGCAGGCACCAGCGTATGTGTCTCGCATAACTTACCGCCATGCAGTGATCAAGTCCGACACAATACAGGTTTAATGCCGGATTGGATCATCAGCGCAACAATAGGAAGAATTCTGTAACTAGAGCAAACTGTCTACGCGACAGTAACTACATTCCGTATCGATACTGCCTCAACATTCCGTACGATCGATTTAACTCGCGCACGCGCCAAATGACTGAACAGACGAGCTTACGCTTCCGGCATCCGCCTGTCATAGTACGCCCGAGCACGCTCCGCACGTTCGCCATAGTAGTACGTCTTCGCGTATTGGTCGAACGCATACGGGTCGCGAAAGTACAGCTCGAGCAGGTCCTTCACTTGGTCCGACGCGTAGTCCTCACGCGGAGGAGGAGCAGGACCAGCGGGTTCACGCTCATAGGTAGGCCCACTGCCGCGGTACTCGGCATAGCCTTCACGACGACCAGGTGGATACGGCTCATAGCGGCCACCAGGTGGTCGTCTTTCGCTGCACAAAATAGAATAGAATAGCGGCTTTATTATATTAGACTGTTCAACAAGTTTGGCCGTTATGGTCAAATTAAAGAATAAACATACTTCTAAGCATCATCTGTTTGCCCGTACAAATTTAAAGAATAAACACTAGAGTTCTTGAAGAAAAACCAACTGGCATATATGACTAATCACTTTGAAAATAATCAAAAATATTCAACGAACACTCAGACTTACACTCATCCATTTGGCACGAGACTCACACATTTAGAGTCCATCTGATGTTTTCATGGTGGCAGCTTAAAATCTCCTGCACTGAATTGGTAATAAGAATTTAATGCCAAAATAAATATAAAGATGCTGATATTTCCTATCGCACGTTAGCAAATGCTTTGTTGTTCTGCTAGTTATGCAACTAATTCCCACTGCCCAGCATTATATGTTATTTCAGCCTACGACTAGATATAAAACCATAGGCCTACTTGTACTGAATAATGCTGGTTAAAAACAACTGTTAATTTGTTGTCTTCATAATCTTATGTTTTCAACTTTAAAGCCCAGTTCACCGTAACTAACTTTAGTATTTTCTGGTGAAAGAGTTTACTGTTCTTTCTTTATTGCTCTTGTGGCAACATGACTCCTAATTTCATACCTGTCCACACTGCGTTTCTTTCTACCTTGAGTGGTTGCTGTTGACAGCTGAAATGCAGACAACAGCAAACGTCAATCAAACACACAATGCTCACGTAATTTAAGCCTTTACTCATCCACTCCATCAAAATTAGAGTTCGGCCGATGTACACATCGGACATCGAACATCGACAACATCGGGGCAAGCTGGAACATCGGCGAATCGCCATCAGCAAATAGCCGATACCGATGTTTTTAAAAATTCGTACCATGTATTTTTTTACTGAATTATAATGTTGTATTCAAAAAATACACCCGTGTAAACAAACATCATAGATATCCACGTAAAACAAACAAGATGTAGAGCGCTAATGGCGCAGGCTATACAGCCTCGTTCTCGATACAGCCTCGCTCTCGCACTGATCACGTGATCGCGTTGTTTGTTTAATCGCGCCCGGTTCCATTGTCGACGAACGTACGTACGTTTTTTTAGCATTGCGGTTATTGCGCATGCGTCGGTACAGATACTGGTCGAAATAAATTTTAAAAAAGTGAAAGTCTAATGTATTTGTTCTTTTCTTGCACGACAACGGTATGGACTACTTGCAAGTTGCAACGTACGTTCGTCGACAAGACTCCCGGTTCCATTCGAATTTTAGAAATAACGTGACACCATCCTATGTATTCTATGCTGTTTACGGCTCCCATTGCAAATTCATTTATTTTGTATTGTATGCTTTTATTTATCACAACACGCGTACACATATTTGAAATTAGGTATTAGAAATAGCACAGTAAATATAGTTTGCAATATATGATGCGGGCATAGAGGCATAGTCCTGCGCTCGCGATTTGTCTACGTCACAGTTCCAACTAAACATCAGCATCAGCCATCGCAATCGGAATTTTTTCGCCTAAATATCGGAACATCGAACATCGGGCCATTTTACCCATATCGGCCTAACTCTAATCAAAATATGATGAAGACATTTGGCACGTAGTTATATTTTTAAATAAAAAACATACAGGGTGGGCCAAAAAACGGGACTGTTTTTGATTGTTGATCACTATGCATGCGTTAACGGGAGGAAGGCGTATGATATGTCAAAAGTTTCACAATTTTGGCCAGAGTAAAAAAATTGCGTAGTACTACATTTACATGTAAATACTATTTGCCTAGTTTGCATAAATCTTCATTACATATAAAATTATGCTGGATTTGACAAAACACACGATTTTACCCAATTTTTAACGTACACTGAAAGTAACAGCAACGATCATCTGCACACAGAATTAATTCCACACGGGCAGAGGATTTAGATCCAGACTACTTGGAGGCCAGTTTTCCAGTTCAATGAACAACAGCACATGGGAGCGCAGGTGAGCAACAGCTTAGCTGGTGTGAATGAAGGCTGCCATCCTTACGAGTTCACTGAACAAAAAAAGGTTTCGGAGTCCAGATTTAAATCCTATGGATTATACAATGTGGAAAGTGTTGTGCCAGATGTTGTACTGTCACAAAATTTCAGACATTGATCGGCTGAAACACGTGCTAATTGACTGTTGGACTTAGCTAAGCCAGGACACATCAAACTGCGCGATCGATCAGCTTGCAGAAAACTGTGTGCAGATGACCGTTGCTGTTACTTTTACTGTATGTTTGAGTTCAAAACTGGTAAAAATCCATGCGTTTATGTCAAATTCAGCATAATTTAATGTACAGTAAAGAAAGATTTATGCAAACTAGGCAAAGAATATTTAAAATTGCATTCTCATGCAAGTTTTATTATTTTCTAGACAAAATTCTGAAACTTTTCACATATCACATGCCTTTCTCCCATTAACAATTGCAAAGTTATCAACTCTCAAAACAGTCCAGTTTTTTTGGCCCACCCTATATGTAATTTCATTTACAACATCTACAGTCACCGAAATATATCATTTGTATTCTTCATCAATCAACAAACAAGTGGCCAAAGTAACTTGGCAAAGGGCGATATTGCTGTCACAGTCCCATCTTTGTGGTCATCCAAACTTACTTTAGGCCAATGCACTGTCCAATGTAAGCATTGGACAGTGAATGATACATGCAATAAAGTCATCTGGTGCATGTCGCAATGGGCCAAAATATACCCCCCTCATAAGTGTCTCTTCCCATGGGGGTATCTTAAACCCAATCTAATACGAGGTTCCTTGGGCCCACATGTTTGCCCTCAAACTGCATCTCAATTGACTCAGTCATTTTTGTACAGCTTACGGTGTGCACAACACACATATTTACTAAGTGGAACATGCAGCAAATGTCCGCATCTACATTAAGGTAGTACCGTCGTACCAACCACTTTAGTTCAATTTTATTCACAAGAGGCTATCTGCAGTGACAGTGTACGATGATTATACTGGCCTTCAAACTGCAAGTCCAACTCCAGAAAATTGCATACAGGTCCGTGGAATTTTGGGGCGATGATTATATTATGCAAGGCAATATCCTGTGGCAGACGCGACTGAAAAAATAAAAGTAAAGTGAAGAGAATTAGCAACTGGTCATATAAGATAAGCAGTAACCGGCTTAAGGAAATTCTTAAAATGCAACAGATATCTTTACTGTCAATCTAAGCAATAAAACAAACGTTGCAAACTGTTGAACATATTTACTAACACCAACCTCAACATGAATGCGGCTACCATGCAGATTGCAATTATCAAGCTCTGCTATGGCTGCTCTTGCTTCTGATTCTGTTGACATGTGCTGTGCACAGAAAAATACACATTTAAACAAGTGTATTCAATCCTTACACGATAAGATCAAAAAGTATGCTGGCTGTATTAAGTGCTAACTCCTGCTGAGTCATGCATATGCTAGACAAAGCCAGCAGTTTTATTAACTAGAACATCTCAGCAATGTTATAAAAGTTTAATAAATATTCACATAAAGGTTCATAACATCACAGAACAGTCTTTACAATTACACAACATTCATTCAAATGGTTTGTATTACATCATTTTCAGTAACAAGATTTGTTACTTACTACAAAGCCATAGTTGCCCATGGCAACAGCTTCTGTAACTGTTCCAAATTTGCGGAAAAGGCTGTGCAATTCATCATTAGTTGTGCCATCAGTTAGCCGACCAACAAATATCTTTGTCGACATTCTGTCTCCTATGAACGCAACATAAACGAATGATAATTTACTCATCAGAACAGGACATGATAATACCTGGTAGTCCACTGGCAGATACATGTATGTGAAATACAGTTAGCTATTTGTGCAAATAAATTAGCAGCGAGCTAATTAATAGTTTTCTCACTAATTGTCAGCAACACTGTTTAATTTACACATTTTAGCTAAATTATGCTGCACGTAAAATTATCGTATTGCATAACTTTATGTAAATCTTAGTTGCATGTATTTTCTTCATTTTAATAAACTGTGAAGAGTGGCATCAACCACAACACAGTTGGATACCGGTAGTGGTAGGCCCATACTGTGAGTAGGCCTCGCAGTGGCTATACATCTAATGTAGAGTAACACAATTTAGTAGGTAGACGACTAAGTGACAGGGCGTTATGACGAAATGAGTTGAAATGACAGTTTATGATGATGATAAAGACGTGGCCCAATATTTAGCGAAAATAAAATTCAAGGGCAGCCAGGGTAGTCCCAATACTAAGCCTAAGCACAATATGAAGTCAATAGTCACCACATACTCTGTAATACGTACCAAGTGATGCTAGTAACATGGGGGGGGGAGACAGCTGTTACAGTGCGGTGCATTTTCACAAAGATTAGTAGTGCCACAGTGCTATGTGTCAAATGGTGCACACTGAGCCTAGCAGAGAACTTGAGTTCGCATCGTCTTTGCATCATACTAGACTAAGTCTGATGTTCAATGTAGGCCTATTTGCTTAAACGCTGTCGTACTGCACTGAAGCAAACTATACGCCTAAATGCAATTTACATAATGCAGTGCATGCATGGTGTGATGATGTTATTTCATGCAGTGACACTTGATATTCGACTAAAAACAATCCTGTCCTGACACAATGCAGGCCTCCACTCACGTCACTCAGCCACATTCAATTAATGAAAAAACATTAATAACAGTAACCGTCTTCATCATCTGAACGATATACTCTGACTGGAAACTTTTCATGGCTGACAGCACAGTGATGACGGGAATGACGTCATCATGCTATGTATCGATTTGCATCAGCATTCGTAGCAAACTCAGTTTGACAAACATTCTGTTTTCTATGGCATTTGATCCAATATGGAAAAAGCATCATAGCAAGATTTTACAGACTAGTTTTAGTGCTTTAAATTTAGTATTTTCGATAGTCGATACAGTCAAATACTCAAATGGCACCTTGCATTGGCCTGCATTAAAGAACAGGAGTTTTTAAACACTAACATTTACACAGTGACTTAGGCCTTCCTTGATGGTAGATTACACTTAAGGAACACAAAATATGCCACTTAATAGATATATATATATCTTTATAAGAACCTTACCTGAATCAAGACGATTTAGTGCAGAGGTGCAAAGTTCAACAATTTTAATACAGAACACATCTGAAAATTGTATTTTTGCATTTGAAGTTTCAGAAAAAATGTAAACACCAATGACCAATATCAGATATAAATCATAGATAATTGTAAGTAATAATGAGTTACTGTCACTATTTTTAGTACATGACATAGCACAATTTAATATCAAGTTACATCATCTCCCCTACCATTCAACAGATGGTACTAGGGTGCCAGTTACTTCACAGCTTTCAACAACATTTTCTTTCTAACAAAATAACAATGGATACTAATATTTTTCAAAGTGCTCTATTTTCACAGACTACAGTTAATAATGTGATGTTACTTATTCAGCAATTACTACCTATCTCTTACCTGTTTTTACATAATTTTAGTGTTGGGTGTTGGCATTATATGGCTCTTCAGGAAGACAATACATAACGATGCAATAGTAGCGATACTAAACAAAGTAACACGATAGAACGATACGGTATCATATCGTATCGTTGGATAATGATACGGTATCATACCATATCACTGTATTGTGATACAAAGAGGTTGTTGAAAGCTGTGAAGTAAATGGCACCCTAATACCATCTGTTAAATGGTAGGAGATGATGCAACTTGATGCTAATGCGCTATGTCATGTACTAAAAATAGGAAAATGCTGTGCCTCACTATAGTCCAACTATAAAGGACATCAAATACCACCCACCCACCCGTCCTCAGTGTTGCCAGGAATGTGGTGGTACTGCTGACACATTTGCACCCAGTCAAGCACGACCGTTGTGGCTGTATACAGTATCAAGATTCACCACCAACTGTTGGGCGGTCAACGTGGTGAGTGACATGATCATTCGTTTGAAAGTTACTCATGTTCACTGCATTCATGCTATGTGTATAGTAAGTAAGTAAGAATATTTATAAGGCGCAATAAAACAGTCTATCACAATGCGCCGTGGTTAAGGAACCTAGACAAACAAATGCGATTTCAGTTTGCGCCTAAACTGTCCAAAGCCTGTGTCCTGTCAGACTTCCTGAGGTAGAGCATTCCACTCTGGATCCGGCAGCAGAAAAACTGTACGTGTACGTGTTTGTGTGGTGCTATAATTATTAGACTTCCGAGAATTGTTTCGTCCAAACTAGTGTGACTAAATTTATGTGACGAAGAAATTAAAAAAATAGTAGTCTAGAAAACACACACAGTCAGTCAATCAGTCAATAGCGGCGGCTGGTCACACTTCTGTAGATGACTCGGCCTTCCCCTTCCCTTCTCACCATTCCCATTCCCTACTGCTCGCCTGCTGTTACCAAGCCAGTCAGAAATCTGTGGGAAACTAGTGCAGTGCTAGGTGAAAAACGGTCCTCTGGCAGTTTCAGTTGATGCGCCCTTGGGAATCCCAAACACGGCCAAATTATAAGTGTCAGAACTGTGAGAAGCTAAAAAGAAATAATTTATTTACTGACGAACGATTTCCGAGTTCATGGAGTGAAGTGTTAAGCAGAGAATGCATCATTGTAGGCCTAGGCCTATCTTACTCGTGAGTGTAGAATATGCTGCGCTTCAGTAATACCGGGGATGCCTTTGCTGCATTCAATGGGACGGCAGAGCACGCTGCAGTTACAACGCATTACTGGGCAATTAGTGTCACTTCACATGTCATCGGCGGGAATGTTCAATGACTGAAGCGGAGGCGGGGCTAGCCATGTACAACGACGCCAGTCACTGATTAGCGCAAATTGCTGCCGAGTGGGGAAAGAGCATGCTATCCTTTTTCTGGCTTAAAATGCGACAGAAGATGCTGGCATTTCCCACTGTACTTTAAGCCAGAATTCTCCAGAAAATGGAAATGTAGTACCTCGTGTAGTGTTTCCCTATCCATAATAAGACAACACTAGAA
>Ga0209782_1000893_pt1 | contig 14377 bp, 11 predicted proteins | sample WorMetmaBAHAMAS1_FD_187390 | JGI IMG/M metagenome (GOLD analysis project Ga0209782, IMG submission 187390) | Marine gutless worms symbiont microbial communities from Max Planck institute for Marine Microbiology, Germany - Inanidrilus... | ecosystem: Host-associated > Annelida > Digestive system...
ATATCATATTGTGTTGTATATTATTGCTACACATTGCTTTATCATAATACTTTAACATTGTATGTGTGCGTTTGTCACACTCAATAAAAAGATTACTTACTTACTTACTTAACTTCTTTCTTACAAACACTGCAAGGCCATTTACATTGCTCCTCTTTCATATCTCGCTCCTCTCCAAGAGACAACATCTAATCCGCGATGATTGTCATAAAGTTAAGAGGACAAAAGAGCAGAACTAACTTTATTATGTATGACAATTGTGCACAGTAACACACACACACACACACACGCACATGTGAACAGTTCTTAAAATTTGCATATATGTTTAGCTTTTGTTTACTTTCTTTTTGCTTTCGTTTAGCCTAATTTACCATCTTTGGCCACTTTTTGGAAGACTGGCTAAAAGGAACATCTTTAAAATGGATTATTTTGTGTTTAGTAAAATTAATATCATAATTCAATCAACTGATCAACCTCTATCATATCTGTTTACTTACTACCATATAATATCTTTTCTTTTGCCACTGCTCATCTTCAATCTTCAGACCCTCTCATGCCATCAAGTCATTTGTTCACTCTCATACAACAATTCTCAGGACAGACCTTCTTTTTGTTATTCCATAATGACTTCTGTAACTACTACCGATCATAAAAAATAAGAACAATGACAACAATGCTAATAATGATAATATAATAATAATACAAAAACATGAAAACATACAGGAACACACATAAATACAATTATGTGCATTCATTTTCCAGTAAAACCTTTCTTTTTAGTGCTTTGACATTGATGGTTAAATGATAAGAAGGGTTTATTGCCTGTAAAAACAACATGCACTACACATCCAAAAGGTTTGTTTTTAGGATTTCCCAACTAACCTGGAGTAGACAGATAAGACAACTGTTTTAACAAAAGTTAGAAGAAAGAGTAGACATATGTACAGCAATTAGTTTTCAGATTTACTTCTACCCGCCATCATTATGTAACAATAAACAAAATAAAATATAAAAAAAACGTAACTGGAGTTACCTTCCGTCTCTGTGCTTTTGTTGGCTTTTTCACAGCATGTTCATCTTGTATTTGGTTGGCATCATTTGAATCTAATGATTCATTTTTGGCACAAACACTCAACTCAGCTACTGCTTCAGATAAGTTTTCATTCTAAACAGATAATGCATAATAATACTACACTTATAAACAAAGTATTAAGCAAATAATACATGAACCTGTAATGCAAGATGTAAAATAGTACTATGGCATCAACACTTAAAGAAATGCCATAGACACATTTCTTCCAACCAACTACTCAAGACTCTGACACATTAGTGATTTTGTAGTTTTAAGTACATCAAACTGGCAAAATTTAATCAACAAAAACATTGGAACAAATATTATAAATTAAATTTCGAGTGAGTCTTTTCAGTTCTAAAAGTAAACTCCACTGAAAATAAAAACTAGTATATAAATGTATATTTTTAAATAAAATAGTTACATATACTTTTAAAATGACTGCCTTCAGTGCTTTGAAATGTCTGGAGCAAGGTGTGTAAATGACTTTTGCATATGGTCATCAAGTTGATGCCACAGCTATGCATTAGCTTGTGCTTCATTAAAATCCAGCAGGATTAATTTTCAATTGTGCTGCTGGCTTACACAGGTTGTTCTGAAAAAAAAACACTAAATGGATGTATGTCCTAACTGCATTATTACTGACACATCACAACCAAAAATCATGCACTTGTTCAAAGAAGGTTCAACTTCCGATGTGAAGTCTTCATTCGGTCTGAATTCCGGTTTCTGATGACAGTAAGTAACTTGTTACACACATGGCTCAGTTGGTAGCTATTCATCTCAATGCACTTTACACACAGGGTGCAGTGACATCACATAATCTAGGATCACAATAAAATCTCCGTGATGTAATGCAATGTTGTGTACAGTGTGAAGTGCTAAACTGGCAACATGTTATTTCTATCATTTGTCTTAAGGCAATCATCTGTCAGTTCATGTAGTTAAGAGCATAATAATGTGCAAACGCAATTGCAGGCATAATTAAGTTGAAATCTTGCAATGCTTGAAGCACAGTGACAGCACCATAAACACCATCCTGGTTATCATTATTAATTTTATTATTTATTTTTAGACCCCATGTAGTAAAGATCCCTGGGGTTACAAACAAAAAGCTAAAATCAAATATCACAGGCGGCTACTGGCTAGAGGTCTAGATCTTCTTCTTATTATTTTTATTATTATCAATAACTTACTAAAAAGCAATATCAACAGTGCTTTCCCCACGGCTGGTATAAACTATGTCACCATTGTTCTTTCTGATCCTTTCTTATGATTCTGCCATTCTTGTTACTTACTGAAATCTGAAACCAGAACTTAGTCATGATAAAAAAAAACTCAAATCAAAGTTGGGAATGTCAATAAAGTTAAACAATTACACAAATTTTTGCAGTATACAATAATTAATTATAATTTAGCTACCAACATGATGAAACTTTACACATATTTATATATACTGCAACAAATAAACAATCATAACTAACAGATGCTGTCTCATCTTGCTCTGGAAATGCCTTAAGTTCTTGTTGATGCCTAGCGTCAAGCTCTGCTTCAAGAACAGCTACTTGTGCTGTAATATCCTTTTTCTTCTTTTTATCGCCTTTCGAAACAGAGTGTTTTAGCTGCTGTATCTGAGCTGCACACAACAGTACTGTACCTCATAAAACTACATAGAAGCTCAAAATACCATTTCCCAAAAAAGAACTAATCTAATCATTCTCATCTTCTTGGAAACTTGAAAGCATGGTTATAGCCATCACCTAGTATTCTATGTACTACCACCAATCATAATTCTAAATCTACGAAACCCCAATTATAACTCTAAAATGACAACTAAATCACCTCTATATGATAAAGTGCACAACAAGGCTATTCGTTTCCAGTTTAGCATCGGCTTTTAGTGAGAGCGCTGGTCATTACGTTATGCTTATTAAATTACACATTACATGACCTAAAACAACTATATACCCTGTAAGTGTTTCTTTTCCTTGCGATGTCTTGCCTCGCAAAGTTCTTTCGTATCCATAACTTAGCACTACATCAATTACATAATAAACTGTTGTGTCGTTCTCCGTAAACAGGAAACACAATATAAAACGAGAACAGACATAAAAACAGACGATATCACGTAACGTAAGCTCACTGCTAAACCATATTGGTCGGCTAAGCACTAAACAGGTACGACACACGAGACTAGCCTACGGCCACTAAATGAATTGGTCGGTAAGAAATGGTCAACTTGGTAAAGAACTAAAATAGAAAGAGTAAGGATACAGGCGATAGCATAGGCTTACACGCAAGTGCAAATCGTGACAGCATTGTCTTTAGTCTACGTAGACGTGCGAGCTGCATGTAGTAATGTCGCTAGTCTCCGAGGATAAAATCTTTGTCTGCACATGATCACATCCAATAAATAACTTTAAATTACTCGTTTTACTTGACAGTATCAAGGTTAAATACCATGGTCAAATTTAACACTAAAACCATCCTCAATATAATTTTGGATGGCATAAGAGGGTCTAGGGCCTTGACCATACATGTATACTCAGTCTCCAAAATTTGCGAACCACCCAGAAATGTGCATTTAAAGAGTTACTGTGTTACAGTTTACAATGTGGCCATGTGTTACATTGTATTAACCACCCTACAACTGAAAGCATTGTTCTTAAAGCCTAGCATAGATCTCTACTTTAAAAATAATAACTTATCTGAATGTCATAATTGCACTTGATACAACAGAGCAATACCTTATAGTTGTTCAATGACTGAGGTCGGGTTGCACCATCCATACTTAAGTAGTCCTTAAATCTCCAATGATTTAAGTGGGGATTAGTATAAACGGATTGCACCATCACCACTTAACTGCTAATTAAGTGGAGATATAATCGGCAATTTAATGACTACTTAAAGTTAACTGGCCATTAGCCAAGTGCGATTTAAGCGAGGTTGGTGCAACCCGCCCCTTACAGGCCTGCATGAAGTCCTGGGAGAAGACACACAAGGCCTCTGAAGGCAGCTATGAAACTTGAGGTCCACAATGTGGAGAGCTGAACTAATGTGCGGGAACAGGGTAAGAAGTCACGTGGCTTCACCAGATGCGGTGCTCAAACCTTGCCCAGTGCACAGCTGCCGTTCTGTGGTCTATACATTTAGAGCCACTTTGTGTGCCGTATACACATTGTGCAGGGTAACCAATAACTAGATAATAATATGTAGATTTGCGGCCAGCAAACTCACCAATAACTACATGCAAAGCCAAATGTTAGATCAACTTCCACGTGGGGTAGTGATTACAACTGTTGTCATGGGGAAGATCGGTGGTGCCGGTGGGTTTGGGCTGGGAAAGCATATTGATCATGACGAAAATTTACCCCCAGACAGAGAGTAAACACAACTAGAGGGCTCTTAATACAGCAGAAGAGCCCCTCAATGTGTACTGATCTATTTTGACTTTAGTGCCATATATGTAACTCACAAATTTCCAAATTTAACAACTCTTCTCTGGTCAATAGTGTACCTATTACTCAAAATTAATGGGTTATTCTGTTCATTATCAGACTGACAAAATAGTATGTGTCACTATAGCAGCAAAGGTAATCAGTTTTGCTCTTCAAAACTAAGAAATTATCTGTCTGTAGATTGTAGGTATGGTATGTCAAGGCCATAAGAACTGGCAGCCTAGTGGCAAGAATGAATATGGCTTGGGTCTGAAATAACATGCCGAATGACATTATGCCACTGAAACAGCCACACAGGTGTTTTGCTGCTGTGTGATTCTTATTAGCCAATATTCTATTATAAAAGCTTGCTAAGACTTCAAATTTTATTGAGGGACAAAAAGATAACGGCCAAAATCTTCAACTGCCATCTTTACTTCACACAAAGCAATCAATAAATGATAATATAGACATCAGCATTAATGAATGCATAATATATGCAGCATCCAAGAACTGGATACATAAATACAATGTCAGCATAATATAGGTTACACCCGTTAAACATGGAACAGGCATAAGTCGAATCCGTTGTCAGAACTATACAAAAAATTATGTGCCTCAGAAAAATGTACCAAATTCTGACTCACAAATCAAAACACAGGTTAAAAGTTGCTCTCTCATGCCACATATGTACAATATTACAGTATGCTTTACGAGAAAACACATCCAGTTGTAACAACAAAAACTGGTTGTTATAGATAACACCTTAGTGTTACTGATACAGCATTTGATCTGGTAAGTGCACATCTGTGTGACCAGAAAATAATTTTAGAATTTCACAACCTTTCACATGGATATTTGGCAAGCTGGTACATCTTGGCACTATGTAGGTCAAATCCAACAGTCAAGGTCACATGTTGAAGTTCAAGGTCACCAGGTTCCACTACAGATGTATTCAAATGTTTGAAAAGCAAAGTGAAGCATGAAAACCAGTAGCAGACACACTTGCGCAGTGTCATCAAAAATTTTTTTGTCATATTATCCAAGTCTAACCATAAATTTTTAAAATTCAATAGATGTTACTTATGAATGGACTAATTCAACTTGCCAATATCTGAAACTGTCTCTCGTTGGGATACAATTATCCTCCAACCCACCATTTCTTCATAATTTTTACAGCATCGTATGATAAATAGTACAATAATAGCAAACAAGTGCTCAGCAACTGGTGGGATGTCCAAAAGTGGTCTTGGTAGAAAAAATTTTTTAAGTGACCAACATCTCATCTCCAGGGGAGGTCTCCCATTTTCTACGGGCAGATCCAGACCCCCACCTTAATGGTAACCCTCACATTGAAAAACAGTTTGCTCTGTTTATTTTTAGCCACAAAATATCGTTATACTCATACATGCATACATGCACGCACACAACCCAAAAATTATCCAAAACCTTTACCAGGGTGCCCACTGTTTTTGAAGAAAAAAATCCATGAGTTTTTCAGTCAAATTTTTGAATTTTCCAGGTGCTTTCGGTCATACTTCGCAGCCAAAATATATAAAATATGAGACATTCATCACTGACGTTCACCATTCATTCCTTTGTAACATGAATTAACTTCTACGTACCGTAATATAGCTGTTAATGTGTCAAAACCAGTGTAAATCAAATCAACTTATCATACCAAAAATTCCCGGACTAACATAAAATTCCGGAAGTTTTCCAGGTGAGTGGGAACCCTGTTTACCACAGCTGATTAATAACTAGTTACATTACTAAAAATCATAGCATTATCGGCAGTCATAGGGTCGGATACCAAGATGCTATCAAAAGTTTCAAGAGTCCATGGAGAAATGAAAGTTAACGATAATACCGTAAACATATACCTTTGCAAAGCATTATAAAAATAACTGTCCTTCTATATTTAAAGTAAAAGTTTTCAATTTCATTTGAGTAATTGTAAGAAAGCTATTTCTTTATGTTATGAAACAAATCAACAGTTCTACCTCACATAAAGTTCCATGGATCAGAAATATATATTTATATCAGCACATTCTTAATAATAATAACAATATCAAATCATTCACTGTGTAGCGTGTATGTCTGGCCATCCAAAAACAACTGCAGCATTTGACATCAATTTGAATTGGCACATGCAATGTTCACCCAGCAGAAAGATGTTCGTGTATGCAGCATTAATCACTAAAAATATTGTAGCGAGCACAATTATATACAAGGTAAATAATGCATAACCTGGATTCTCTATCAAGGGCATGGCCACACGAAGCCCACTTTGTAACATAAGCACACAGAATCTGCACGACTGCATAACTGTACCACTACAGTGTACACACTATAGTCTCGTAAACTCCAGGGTTACTGGACCAAAGCTCACCAAATTTATCCCATGTAGAGGGGTCACTGTTATGTCACGATGCTCATTACGTTGCAATCCTCCAATCTGTTGTGGAAAGACGAATTAAGGTGGAGTAAGCCAATTCTCTCAAATTCACTCCAAAAATTTGTCAATGAATCTATAACAAACGCCCCTTGATCGATCACAAAATGAACGATAGATCGATCATCCACACCCATATGTATACCAATCATTAAAATTTGGTAAAGACTGGTCTATTACATTCTGAGATAACTGGTCTCGTTAAAAAGAAAGAGAAGTAACAATGGCAGAATACATAGCCCAAGGGGCAGGCAGGCTAAACAAAAGGCCAAAAAAGCTCAACATGAAGAGAGACATTAATGGCGAAAAAAACATATAAAATAGTTTTTAAAAGTGGCTGAAGTATAGATCAAGAAGACGGAAACCTGCTGGCATTGAGATTGATGTTCATGATGTTCATACAGACAACTGTATGAACATCATGGATGTCTCACTGACTGTAATTTCATCATTCGGCAACTCTATAAAAATGCATACTGAACTCAATATTGTTAACTTCAGACAGTTGTATTCTCGTACTAATTTTCATTTAATCGTTACGTATTCATCATTATGTAATTATGTAACCTCATCTGCGGTCTGACAGATGTAGAATAAAGACATTCAGTCAGTCAGGCAACAACAGAAAAGAAAACGCCTTACAAGGATGATTGGCTGTCCTTCTAAAAGAACGATCCAAAAATATTAAAACCATTTAACAATTTCTTATTTCAATATCTTTACAGTTGTTGTATGGTAGTGATACAATACACTTTTTAGTGAAGCCGATCCATAATTCAGTGTCCAAACTGGTTCTTTAAAAATAAGGATTAATAATCCAGCTATAACTGACAAGTAACATGGTCATTTGTAATATTTTTAACGAAAGGCAGTACTTTCACATTCTGCAAGATGGCCATGCCCATCAAATGGCAGCTATGCGTATGTGATACGCATGCTATACAGCTATGTTAATGCTGTAGTAGTCGACATTCTCAAATTACAGAGTAAGATAACACTATTGAATATTAACATGCAGGAAAATGACCAGATAATCATAACAAGCACATTTTCTAGCAAAAATTTATCAGTGGCATCAAGACCGAGGAGCAGAGGCACGTGCCCGGGGCCAGACCAGTTGTGATGCAAATTTGGCGGCAAAAGGTGATTTAAAAAAATAAAATGTAAGTGCCGTGACAATCCAGAGGAAAGTTCTTCGATTCTCTGTCAGTCGTTATACGACGTTGATAACAGTGAACTCCCGACCGACCAGTGCTTGCCACGATGGCTGGTTCGTTCTTATCTAGTTCAAGCGCTGCGATAAAATATTCACGATGGCATTTATCAGTGACGTGACAATTTTGTACCGTGCTGTAATTTTATATATGGTCAAGGTAACCACTCTCCTGGCAATGTAAAATTCCAGGACATTACCCAACCTTTTTGCAGAACTCCTACCCTGTGCAGCACAGACTGCCCAAAAACGCAGACCTAAGAAAACCTGATGCAGTGACAAATTTGAGATCATTCTGCGTCCTGTTCACTGCTAATATTCCACCACTTAACACTATTGAATACATGTTGTTCTTTAAAAAAAGTTTTCCCTGACATTCCCGCAACAACTGCAAAAATTCTGTAACATTTACAGGTTTTCCAGGAAAGTGGTTACCCTGTTATACATTACCGCTTGTCAGTGTAGGTGTAGTAGTTATATGTGAATGGGAACAGCTATGGGCCCTTGAGCTGTGATGCCCCTGGGCCTGCCCTGGACCTCAATACCACTGAAATCCATAGAAACTACCATCCACCATTACGGCACTATGAACCTGCAACAATCAACACGTCATTAAACACAAAAATACACGTACGTGAGACAAATCTACGTTACAGCGACATGCACATGCAGAGAAATTCACGGGCATCTCTGCTATTTACTGTAAATTGCCGATAATCAAAATAAAACGACCATTCATCCGGTGACAAGGCTGACACATCGTTGGAGTCGTATACACGTTTATCAAGTTGACATCATCACGCCAATGGCACACAATAGAGAAAACTGTTCATAAACGGAGGCAACAAATTCCCAGCAGGTGTATTATACTAACAGATACCTTCGTAGTGCTAAACGAAATGCTGCAATTGGTGTAAAATGCTTCAATATGGCTGCATTTAAATTTTGCCTGTGACACGGTTCATATATGCATCCGGTTATACATTTCATTCACAAAACTTATGAAGTAAAAGCTGCATAAATATTATGGATTTTACAGCACAAAAACATGCATAAAAAACAGGGTGATAGATTTATGCCAAGTAGTATGACACTGTTGCAAAAATGCTGCCAAGGTACTTTACACAGGGTGGGTTGCACCAACCTCGCTTAAATCATCATTTAGCTAATGGCCACCTAACTTTAAGTAGTCATTAAATCGCCAATTATATCTCCACTTGATTAGCAGTTAAGTGGTGATGGTGCAACGCGTTTTACACTAATCTCCAGTTAAGTCAGAGTTAACTGGAGATTTAATGATTACTTAAAGTATGGATGGTGCAACCCGACCACAGTCTTGAAATGTGAACTACAGCAGAGTTTAAGAAAGACTCGAGCTCTTGCCGATATGTAGGAAAGCGAGAAAATTGCGGCGAGTTCGGCCAGATGCTGAAACTGGAACCAGCCGGTACAATGACTGAGAATGCCAGCTGGACATGGTCTGGACACGTGGAGAGCAAAAAAAAAGATGCTGGCTGTACCGAGCTTTGTACAACAACGGAAGACGATGAGTGTACGGGTTAAATGATCGAAAAAGATATTGCCAGATGGTTTAGGGACATATACGCAAAGTTGTGGTCTATTCCAAGAGACAAGTGTAGAAAAAATGAAGGGATAAAATATAGGACAAACTAAATGAACCAGGTAGCCAATTAACAGTATGCATGATATATCGAATTTTACAGATAGCAAGAGCTGTGTGCCATTGGCTCTAAAATGCAAGTGATTTCAAAACAGCAGCAGGTGCTACTGCCAAGAGTGTAGCAGCAGTATCGATGGGTGCTACAAATTGATGCATCGGCCTATCTGACTGACAGCTGATATCGGCCCACAATACCCCGCAACAAATCCTCACTTTAATACTAACCCGAACCCTACCGAAAACCCGTACCCTACTAAATGGACCCATGATCCCTAATTTATCACTCTTTTCGCACAGAAACAACATCTTTAGCAACTATAAATAAACATACAGTAGATTACATCAAACATTTAAGGATGCCGTTAATTTCCTATGTTCTGAATGCCGAAAGCGCTGATGGGCCGATGCATGAATTAGTTACACCAGTGATGGAGCTAGCGATGGCGCGGAGTACCAGCTCGTTGCCGAAGCGCACCGTTCACTGTCGTTACTGGTTCATCGCCCGATGCATCCGCCTTCGAGTCATCATCTTTAGGCCCTGCTCATTTCGCAGATGACACAAGGCAATAATAGACATCAGATTTAGCCCCCAATGTTATCTATGGTGAGCATCCACTATATTATCAGTGGTATCAAATTTGTGCTGCTACCTTATTTGTCACTTTGAACATGTGCCCTAGCTGCGATGCCTGTTTCCAGAACTAACCACAACCAACTGAAATCATGAAGTGCTTAAAAATTACAAACTAATAAGAAAAGTTCATTTATTAGTTTGCAATTTTAAATAAACTTAATGATTTCAGACTGCACAGTGTGATACTGCTGTATCATCACATCCGTCTAGCTCACGCTGCTACTGCGTCAAAATGACTGAACCGACCCTCATCAATCACATGCAGGATTCTGTTGCAACATAAGCTTTACTGCTAATGGCAAACAGAGCAGTCAGCTAAGGGAGAAGATGCTAGTTTTCCTGTGTGGCATTACCTACACCATCTCTGGACTGCACAACACTGCACGTAGGATAATACAGCCATAACCCATCCCTAAAACCGAAACCTTGCGGACTGCTAATATTTATTTGTAGTTAAATCATACCCAACATAAAAAGGGGGCGTGCCGCAAGTGGTCCAAAACCGGCCATATTATCCTACTACTGCATTATAATATTCCAACAATAAATGTAATTTATACACACAAATTTAATTTTCACTGCAAGTATAGACTGCGGGAAAGTTCGTGGTCAACTCACTGACATGCACTTAGCAGACACAAAAGGTCAACTCGCCAAAGGGACACAGGCGACAGATGCATACTTTCATGGGTTTCCACGTCGTGTGTGTCAATCATGTGCTGTCGATGTTAGTTAGTTGGTGTTTAACGTCACTTTTCATCACAAATATATGGCTATATCAGGGAAGAGTGCTACTGATGTAGTTAGAAACGGGTCGCAGGTAGTCATCACCAGATTTGACAAGTGTGCGACTGCGAATCGTCAGCGAGATGACTTTCGGTGAGTCGACCTGCTACCGTGCGGTCCTGGCACTGGACAACTGGTATAAACGAAGCAACATCCTTCTTCTTAGGAGCCCTGCGGTTAAATAGAAGTAGTGGTAGTATTAATAACAAGAGAGTCTAGCACTGGCTAGCATGGTGCGAGATGATTCGCCCGCAAGCAGCACGGCGGCCGCAGTAGCACGACGGCCCGCAAAGCGTGGTAAAGTGGGATCGGAATTTGAAACCTAAATTAGCTATAATGCGCCAATGCACTTCCGTCACAGACAGACGGACTAGCATCATGGCATAAGCGCGAGATGTATATATTACATCTCACGGCGCTCTGTGACCTCCGATATGAAGCGCCTTAGAGAAACATTTACTTACTTACTTACTCACGCTAAAAAGTACTTGGCAGTTACTGGCGGTGGTCTAAGTTTGTTTTTTTGACAGTTTGTTAGAAAAACGTATTAAAAAAACACAGACTGACCTCGCTTTTTCTTCCTCTGTGGCGACGCCGGTGAGTTGAGTTTCTTGTTGATGACCGGCGCCTCGGCGTTGGCTCTTTCGCGAGCACGGTGGAGGTGGAATGTGATAAAGTTCCACATGATCCAAGCCTGGATCAGAAACACTCCGGCCAGACAGTTCACGCTGCACAGCCAGCACCACCACGGCCACTGTCATTTCCAGTCTCAACTCTCGTTAAGGCCACAACACAGACATTGAATATTCTATCTAGACTTCTTACGTCCAATTAGAACAGCAGAAGACTCTTAGGCCGTCGCTTGGCTTCACCAAAGAACATGGCCGCTGGTCGAGTGACGTCATTTTTTACGTCATTTTGTTGAAGTAAGTAAGTAAGTTCTTTATTATGGTACGGTGGTACCCGACTAACACAAGTCAACAGCCGTCATCTTGCTGTCAGTGTACTATTTAGTGTATATCTATTCTATGTTTAGTTCCTCCGTTTAGTCTCATGTCCTCCGTTTAGTAGCTTGTGGCCATGTTTGTCCGTGAATGCACTGGCTTCGGCTTGGCTGGCCAGCATGGCCCCTGTGGGCCACAACAACACACAGGGTTGGCATAAATGACATTCAGAAACCATCGACGACATAACAGGCCTCCGTTGTTTTTGGCTGCAGACGATGTTCGCCTGAGCATTGCAGAACCCGGCACTGCTAGCCATGAATGCTGGCCACCAGTCTTCAGCTTAATTCTTATCGCTCTTGCCGAAGCGGACCGTGTCCAGCAGAATTGTACTGCTCGAGTTCCCAGACTCCAGAGTCCATTTTTGCTGGACTCAGACGTGCTTCTCAGGGACTCATACATCCTGTAACCGAGTCCTTTTCAAGTCTGCATATGCAATGCTAGGATGATACCTGTCAGATGAAACTGACACTGAAACTTCCTCTCTTGTGTCTTGGCGTAATCTCTCTAAGTATGGGAAGCCAGTACTAGCTGTTACATGTGCACTGTCGGTGCCTACACTGAGCGCACCGGTGGAACACCTGGGAGTGTCTTTATTAGGCCACGGTGGAATTTTATGTGACCACAGGTCCTAAATGTCACATAAAACACTGTCGGCACTGGTAATTCTTAAATGCAACAGTATGTAAACTCTTTTGAGTCATTAAAGTTTACATAATTATCACAATTACTACTAACGATGCAACACTGCCATGAAGTTGATTGTTTTACTGAAGTTGTTGTTACATTAAGATGGCTGTATCTTAAACTCGAACCTGGACTCGACAGCAGTAAACTTAAATTTGGACTTGGACTCGATGGTACTGGACTCAGAATTGGCCGATGCTGGACTTGTTATCCAGTTCAGCGATGTGATCACAGAGGAGTCCATTAAGAGTCGGTCTGCAATGAATGAAGGAAGGATGAAGTGAGGCCAATGGTTAGGGTCTGTGCTGTTGAAAATAACGATGACTCTATCAAGCTTTGTACAACAACGGAAGATGGTGAGAAAGTGGGTAAGTGCTTCGGCTTTCCTGTGGTGTTATGATAACATTAGCCCAGTGACAAGACGGGAGTCCAGTATAGCGACATGGACAAAGAAGTTTCGCCTATTCCAGCCTGGCACTCTGGAACTCACTTCCACCGACAGTTCGAGACCCGTCGCTATCACCAATTCAGTTTTGTGAGCAACTAAAATCCATTATATTCTCCACAGCACAATGATACATCCCCTTAGCGAATCCATGACAGTCTAGGCTGTAAGGATCTGTGCAAACATAAATGTTCTCTACATACATACATACAGAAAAGCCCGTGTGATTTATCACTAAATGTTCTCTTTTGGATCACGAGGAGGGAGAAAACTGAGAGAGAATGATTGGCTCAGGTTCACCTAAAAATAGTCGATAAATGGAGATGAAAGCCATTTAAGCATAAAATAATCAAAATCCATATTTTACTTCGTCTGATTTAATGAGATACATTCTTCGCAATTTAAACAAGACCAAAGTGCGGGTAATAGCACCAGTGCCGATGCCATCGGTCACACTGCTGCAGCATTGGATTACCAGCTAATTATGATAATTACCTGTTGCAAGAAACATGGCACATTTCAATATCATTAATCAATACTGAATCAGGTTGGTCCAGGCAACATACAATATACTGAACTGGTCCGTTTTTTAGTGGATCGTTATAACTCTAGTAGTAACGGCCATTCACCATCATTCAGTACACGACTACTGATAGCAAAACATTCCGCACATACAAACCGAACAAACTGCGTGTTGAAATTTCCTTCGGCAAAGTTGATCGATGGGTTGTTCGTCTTTGACAGTCCATACCTGTAGCGCACAACAAACTTAACACTGGGTTTGTGCCAAAAAAGAAGTGTAATTACAAAACGTCCAATAACTGACAAACACAATAGCCAAAAATTACTTTTTAGCTTTTGTTCTATGAGTTAACTGATTGATTAATTAATTAATTAATTAGGGTTAGGCCACATTGGGTCAACAAATACCAAACTGGAACCTCTGAGGATGTTGAAGTGAAT
>Ga0209782_1000894_pt1 | contig 14370 bp, 10 predicted proteins | sample WorMetmaBAHAMAS1_FD_187390 | JGI IMG/M metagenome (GOLD analysis project Ga0209782, IMG submission 187390) | Marine gutless worms symbiont microbial communities from Max Planck institute for Marine Microbiology, Germany - Inanidrilus... | ecosystem: Host-associated > Annelida > Digestive system...
TCTCTTCTCTCAGGCTTACTCTCTTTCCTCTTCTCACTCCCACTAGCACACTACCTGGCCCAGCGCCTCTGAAGTTACGACCATATGGCGCTATACAAATGTCTATATTATTATTATTATTACATCATGTAAAAAAATGGTGAAAATAGGTTGAGTAGTTTTTGAGTTAAACCGGGGTAGAAAATAAAAATTGTGCTGTGACTCGACCGAAATTGGCGTATATTGCGGAATATCTCAACAACTACTGAACCAGTGTTTACGTACGTTTCAGCATTGACAGATGTATATATGCGGATTATAAAACTGGCATAAGTTTTGGACTAGTCCAAGGGACGTTGCTATGGTAACCAATGAATTTAGGGTGATTTTTGGCAACGTGAAAATTGACGGTCTTCACTGTTCGGTCTCGTGTTCTGAAACGAAATGCACTATGGTCTTGCGGATGGATGCATTAATAGCTGCACTAATAGCCGTAGATTGTGTGAAAAAAATGGCGAAAATCGGATGAGTATTTTTTGAGTTAAAGTGGGGTAGAAAATGGAAATTGTGCTGGTACTAGTCCGAAATTGTACGATAATGGTTAATTTGGCATAGTGGCGTTGTGAAACAGATTGTAATATGAAATGTTGATTATAGCTGGTTAATGGGCAGTCATTTGTGTACAGGTAAATCAAATTTTTTTGATTATTTAATGTCAAAATGGCGTATTTTGGTGTATACTTGAAATATTCTGAAGTATTTATTTTAAAGCACTGGTTTGCAACATAAAGCTGTAAAAGTGGAGGTTACGTAGGCGTTACCACAACTGCGCGTCATCACTGGTCCGTTGATTGTGCTCCCTGTCTTCTTTTTTAGCCCGCTCGGCAAAAGTTGCCGAAAGGGCTATATATTTTACCGTCCGTAATTTCTTTCTTTTTTTCTTTTTTAGCCCGCTCGGCAAGATGATCGATCTGGACCTCTTTTTTCGATATCTCAAGGGACGTTGCCATGGCAAACGATTTTGTGCAAAAATGGTGTAAAATTACCTACCCCCTGCACTTATTGCTCTGTCACTCCGAAATGGAATGGGCTATCGTCTTGCGGATGAGCATATTAAAAGCTCCACTAATTGCTCTACATTGTTTAAAAAAATGGTGAAAATCGGTTCAGTAGTTTATGAGTTAAACTGGGATAGAAAATGGAAATTGTGCTGCGACTCAACCGAAATTGGCCTATATTGCCGAGTATCTCAACAACTACTGAACCAGTCTTTACCTACGTTTCAGCATTGATAGATGTGTAAATGCTGATTATAAAACTGCCATAAGTTTCGCAGTAGTCCAAGGGACGTTGCTATGGTAACCAATTAATTTTGGGCGATTTTTGCCAATGTCAAAATTGATGGTCTTCACTCTTCGCTTTCGTATTCTGAAACGAAATGCACTATCGGCGTGTGGATGCACGCATTAATAGCTACAGTAATTGCGCTAAATCGTGTGAAAAGATGGTGAAAATCGGTTCAGTAGTTTTTGAGTTAAACTGGGGTAGAAAATGAAAAATGTGCCGAATTTGGACGATATTTGTACATTTGGCATACTGGCATTCAAGATCCGCTGGACCGATTTTCACAATCTTTACATCAAATGAAAGCGTTTTGGGTGTAGATGATCGATCTGGACCTCTTTGTTTGATATCTCAAGGGACGTTGCCATGGCAACCAATTTTGGTCAAAATTTGCGAAATGACCTACATTTGGCACCCTGGCATTTTAAAATGAGATGCACTGTCGTCTTGCGGATAAACGCATTTATAGCTACACTAATTGCTCTACATCGTATAAAACATGGTGAAAATCAGTTCAGTAGTTTTTGAGTTAAGGTCGGGTAGAAAATGAAAATTGTGCTGCAACTCGACCGAAATTGGCGTATATCGCCGAATATCTAAACAACTACTGGACCAGTCTTTAGCTACGTTTCAGCATTGATAGATGTATATATGCGGATTATAAAACCGACATAAGTTTTGCAGTAGTCCAAGGGACGTTGCCACAGTAATCAATTATTTTTCGGCGATTTTTGACAAAGTCGAAATTGACTGTCTTCACTTTTCGCTCTCGTATTCTGAAACGAAATGTCCTATGGTCTTGCGGATGCACGCGTTAATAGCTGCACGAATAGTACTAGATGGTGTGAAAAAATGGTAAAAATCGGTTCAGTAGTTTTTGACTTAAAGTGGGGGAGTATATGAAAATTGTGCTGCGACTCGGCCGAAATCGGACGATATTCGTTCATTTGGCATACTGGCGTTCTGAAACGAATTAGAATATCACAATTGTGATTGATGCAGGTTAATTGGCAATCATTTCTGTACAACTCGTGAAAATTTGGTGATATTCGGATTAGTGACCCCGAAGTTTTAGGCGAAAGAAGTTGTACGGACGGAGTCGATAATTGTTACCACGCTTAGTTCACCTATGTTCGCTATGGGATGGGGCTGTTAGTCATTCAGGTGATCAGTAAGTAAGTGTTTTTCACAAGTATTCCCTAGGGGGCGACACTATGGCGCCGAGCGGACTATACGCTAGGCTTTGCCACGCATTTCTATTTTCTTTCTTTTTTTATCTTCCGCACCTTTTTACTGATTTCTCGGAGACAAATTATCTCAAGATCTGCTGGACCGATTTTCGCAATTTTTTCACCGAATGAAAGCGTTTTGGGTGCTCATGATCCATCAGGACCTCTTTTTTCGATATATCAAGGGACGTTGCCATGGCAACCAATTTTGTGCAAAAAATTACCTACTGCCCTTGCACTTATCGTTCTGGCATTCAGAAACGAAATGGGATAACGCCGTGTATATGCATGATTAAATAGTGCCCCTAATGCCACTATATCGTGTAAAATTTTGGTGAAGATCGGTCCAGTAGTTTTGGCAGAGAACATTCTAATCGGAGAACATTCTAATTGAAATTGCGTTGCGCGTTCACATCTTGTTTCGGCGTATTTTGTCGAAAACTCTGGATGTGCTGGACCAATTTTCACAATCTTTTCACCATATGAAAGCACTTTACGTGCCGATAATGCATCTGTACCTCATTCTCCAATTTGTCAAGGGACATTGACATGGCAACCAATTATTATTGCCGTGATGAAGGTAAACTGATACTACGTGCATTCTTTGCAGTTCGCCAGATGGTAGCACAGTTTTCTTTCGATACTAATTGCTAGGGGGCGAAACTGCGGTGCCGAGCGGGCTATTAGCTAGGCTTTTCCATGCATTCTAGTTTTATTTATTTATTTATTTAGCCCGATTGGCAAACCTGCTGACCGGGCTATATATTTTACCTTGCGTAAATTCTTCCTTTTTTAACTTGAGACAAATTATCATAGGATCTACTGGACCGATTTTCACGATCTTTTTACCAAGTGAAAGGTATTTGTGTGAGTTTTCTCGATCCGGAAGTCTTTTTATTTGTTTAGGGACGTTGCCATGGCATCCGATTTTAGGCAAAATTTGCAAAGTGACCTTCATTCAGTAGCCTGGCATTTTAAAATAGAGTTGAATATCGCAATATGGATAAGCAGGCAAATAGTGCAAATGATCTCTCTACATCGTGTATAAATATGGTGAACTTTGGTCCAGTAACGCCAGAAATTGAGGTGTGAGAAATTCGTACATTCTAAATGATACCGCAAAAGTTGGCCTATCCACCTAATATCTCAACTAATACTGAAGCAATCTTCACCCACGTTTCAGCTTTGGTAGAGACATGTATAGGGATTATAAAACTGACGTAAGTTTTGCCTAGTCCAAAGGATGTTGCTATGGTAACCAATTAATTTTGGGCGATTTTTGCAGACTTCAAAGTTGACTGTCTTCAGTCTTTGGTCTCATGTTCTGAAACGAAATGCACCATCGCCTTGCGATATGCGCATTAATAGCTCATCTAATTGGACAACATCGTGTAAAAAGATGGTGAAAATCGGTTCAGTAGTTTTTGAGTTGATGTGGGGTAGAAAATAAAAATTGTGTTGTGACTCGGCCAAAATTAGACGAATTTCATTAATTTGGCATACTGGCGTTTCAAAACGGATTGGAATATTACAAGTTTGATTTCAGCAGGTTAATTGGCGATCATTTCTGCACATCCTGTGAAAAATTGGTGAGATTTGGATTAGCGATCCCAGAGGTTTAGGTGAAAGCAGCTGTACGACCGGAGTTGATATTTGTTGCCATGCTTAGTTCACCTATGTTCGCTATGGGAGTGGGGCTATTTGGTACTCACGTGATCAGTAAGTAAGTGGTTTTCACAAGTATTCACGGGGCGATACTACGGCGCCACTATACGCTAGGCTTTGCCGTGCATTTCTACTTTATTTTTTTTAAATATGAGCAAAATCTACTTGGCCGATTTTCATGATTTTTTCATCAAATGGAAGATATTTGCGTGAATTTTCTCAGTCCGGTCCAGTTTTTCCGATTCCTCAAGGGATGTTGCCATGGCAACCAATTTGTGGCAAAATTGTGGAGAAATTAACTACCCCCCCTGCACTTATCGCTCTGTTGTTCCGAAACAGAATGGGATATCGCTACTTCAATGAGCGTGTTAACAGCGCAGATGCTGCCTCTATACTGTGTGAAAATTTCGTGAAACTTGGTCCAGTAGTTTTTGAGTTAAAGTGGGGTAGAAAATGAAAATTGTGCTGCGATTCGTACGAAATTTCACGATTGTCGTTCATTTGGCATACTGGCGTTCTGAAACGCATTTGAACATCACAATTTTGATTTCAGCAGGTTAATTGACAATCATTTCTGTACATCTGGTGAAAATTTGGTGAGATTTGGATTAGTGACCCGAGTTTTAGGCAAAAAAAGTTGTACGGTCGGAGTCGATAATTGTTAACACGCTTCGTTCACCTATGTTCGGTATGGGATGGGGCTGTTAGGCACTGATCAGTCAGTAAGTGTTTTTCAAAGTATTCGCTAGGGGGCGACACTATGGTGCCAAGCAGGCTATATATTAGGCTTTGCCATGCATTTTTCTGTTTCTTTCTCTTTTTTAACCTTCTTTTTAATGATTTCTCGAAGACAAATTAGCTGGACCGATTTTCGCAATGTTTTCACGGAATGAAAGCTTTCTCGGTGCAGATGATCGATCTGGACCTCTTTTTCCGATATCTCAAAGGACGTTGCCATGGCAACCAATTTTGTGCAAAAAATACCAAACTCTGCACTTTCATCGCTCTGGCATTCAGAAACGGAATGGATAATGCCGTGTATATGCATGATTAAATAGCGCCACTAATGCTACTATATCGTGTAAAATTTTGGCGAAGATTGGTCCAGTAGTTTCGGCGGATAACAGCCTAATAGAAATTGTGAAATTGCGTTGCGTATTCACGTCGTGGTTCGGCATATTTTGTTGAATATCTCCGGATATACTGGATGAATTTTCGCAATCTTTTAACTGTATGAAAGCGCTTTACGTGCTGATGATGGATCTGTACCTTATTTTCCAATCTGTCAAGGTATGTTGCCATGGCAACCAATTTTGTGCAAAAAATGGCAAACTCCGTACATTCGTTGCTCTGGCATTCAGAAACGGAATGGGATAACGCTGTGTATAGGCATGATTAAATAGTGCCACTAATGCCACTATATCGTGTAAAATTTTGGTGAAGATCGGTCCAGTAGTTTTGGCGAAGAACAGCCTAATTGAAATTGCGTTGCATGTTCACGTCATGTTTCGGCGTATTTAGTTGAATATATATGGATGTACTGGACCGATTTTCACAATCTTTTCACCATATAAAAGTGCTTTGCGTGCCGATGATGGATCTGTACCTTATTTCCCAATTTGTCAAGGGACGATGCCATGGCAACCAAATAATTTTGCTGTAATGCAGGCAAACTGATACTACATGCATTCTTTGCACGTTCGACAGATTGCAGCTCGGTTTCGTTTCACTCCTACTTGCTAGGGGGCGACAGTGCGGCGCCGAGCAGGCTGTTATTTAGGCTTTGCCACGCATTTTCTAGTTTATTTATTTATTTACTTATTTTATAATTTGCCAACAAGAGTACGTCAAGTACACGTATGTCTGTACGCATATAAATGGCAGGCCAGCAAGTCAACTGCACTAGTAGCTGCCCTATAGAACCTAGACAAATAAAAACACAGTATGAGATACAAAAAAAAAACAAACCAAACATGCATAAATATCACAAAAACATAAAAAACACAGTACCATTTGTCAGTAATTTCGATAAATTGATTCGATCAAAAGACTACTTAAATGAGTGCAGTGATCCAAAGTTGGTGTCATTAACGGGCAGGCTATTCTACACATTAGTCACTCATTCCCTAAAACGAATACCTGACTATTTATACGTTTGTATAGTTTATAGGGATGACTTTGTGTGTTCATGGTGCACAAGTCGAAAACTGAGACCAGTTTCTTTTAATTGTGAAAGCCATCGCTTTAAAAGAGCAAAAATCACAAAAGTTTGTATACAAATTCTAAGCACAGAAGCTAGCTATCACATTTATGTCAGCCAGTGTCAGTGATAAATGTAAAAGTTAGGTTCTGTGCTTAAAATTTGCATACAAACTTTTTGATTTTTGCTGTTTTGCTGTTTCACATCGTTTGTCGTGTGGACTATGCACAACAGCAGTGACTTGATTTTTCCCACCATGTCGCAGTACACGTAGACGTTGTTGATTGCCGCAGTCATGTGCAGCAGCTTGTCAGCTCTGAGCTCTCGGTCGTCGTTTGAGTCAAAGCCGAGCATGTGTAAGGGGGGGAAGACCAGAGAAACCACGGGCGCAATTTTGATCCGCCGCTGGCAACGACGGCGGGCTAGCATCCTGACGACCTCGCGTCAGTCGGAAGGCGGCGCTCCGGATTCAAACTCAAACCCGTGGGCCAATCGCAGACGAGGGCCAACCGACGCCCATTACTCATCCCCTGGACCCGCCCCGACGCCACCACTAATCCGGGCCAGCGGCACGGATTAGCAGTCCACCCGACAGCCCCTGGCTGCCCGCCTATTGGTCACTGGCAGACGGCGCGGCCTCGCGAGAGGGCACGCCGCCAGCCAGAGGTCACTTGTTCACAGCTCACTAAATTGAGTGCACGTACGTGATTGAACTACTGTAAACTGTCTTGATCAGTGCAGTAAAAGATCAGACTGAACTCGCAATAAAGGTGCAAACGAACTCTCAACACTCGTGTCGTTGATCATCGCATAGCCAAACTAACCTAAGTCAGTGTGTCCCCGGTGACACATGATTGCCAAGTGAATGCTGAATCTCATCGTGGTACCATGCGGTGTGTGCTAAGTGAATACCATCATCACGCATCTGGTGCATACGTGCAACTAAATTAGACCACTTCCTCCTCCTCGGTTGTGATTGTCGCTATGTCGTAAGCCCGAAACATAACGTATAGTACTGTGTGTATCGTGTGATAAATTCCCTGATGTAGCAAATACAAGACAACATGCTGCCAATGTGCACGGTATAGCTGAAACTGTTGCCAAAAATGTTTTCCACTTTGCCCGGAAATGACACCTCCAGTAGGCCCACTTCCTACTTGCCACCGAGTTCGATGAAATTACTCAGTTTCGTTTTCCATTGCGACACTGTGTTGTCCGGGTAGAGGTCCATCAAGCTGTTGGTTGTCAGCGATATTGTGGATTGGCTCGTCTTCTGACTTGGCGGTGGCAGTGGCTCATTTCAGCATAGGATTCGGAAATAGGTAGCCGAAACCCACACCGACCAGCATAGACCAAAGTGCCTTGTCGCGATCGGTCAGAGATAACTTTAGCAGCGAGACATGACGATTAGAAAGACGGCGACAATCTGACACATTGTCAAAATTTCCAAAATCCTTCTACACTTTGGTGATGCCGTCTTGGACGATCTCGTCGATCCAGCTGTTGAATATGTTCATGTAGCCATGCCAACGGACATAGTTTCTGACTTCTCCGTCGCAGGTTTTATATTCTGATGCTTTTAACTTTGTAAATTTATATAATTGTTGTCCAGGACACTGGTAGGCACATGCAGTTATCGTGCCTCGGTGCTCCTGCTTGACTGATTGTTTCTGTCAAGCAAATAAATTCATTCATTCATCTGCGTTGCAAGCATATAATCTTCTCAATCTGGTAGTGGTCAGGTGAAGAAGCTTTAGCAGCTCCTGTGCGTAAGACTTGCCTTTTATAGGATCGCACATCTCGTCGCAGGCTGTACACGGCGGCACTGTTGGCAGGTGCTTGCAAACAATAAACAGCTCGCACATCCATATTAGAGTGTAGCCTTTCTTGAAGGACGTGCGATGCACCAAAGTCATGCGGACAGTTGCTCAACTCGAAATGCCACCGACCTCTAGTGACTTTTGGTTTCTGTGCATAGAGGTGCGATCGCACGAGTTGCTCGTTGTCCACATCCACTTCATTCGGCGATATGCAGATCAACTAATGACACGTCACATTGTACACGAGGACGAGTTTCTGCAGCACATCGATGTAATGCCATGTATTTTTGAAGGTGAAATAGCGCGACATCTTCGTCTTCAGCGTGCAATTGAATCGCTTGATGATGCTTGGCTTGATGTCGTTTTCCGAACTGTACCAATAAATGTTGTTGTCCGTTAGCATGCGTTTAAAGGTCATGTGGATAAACTCAGTGCCCTTGTCCATCTGCAGCATTCTCGGACATTGGTTGGTCGTCGCGAGTATTTTCCTGAATGCCTTGGCCGCCTCCCCTGCCCGCTTTGCTGCATAGCGGTATCACCCAGGCTCATTGCTAAAAACGTTGATGCAGGTTAGCATGTAGCAATACGAGTCATTGTAGCTGGCTATGCCCATCAGGTCGACCAGGTCAACCTGGTAGAGGTCGGTGATGCCTTTCGAGAGCGTCTTGTGACGTGGAAAACGTTTTTGCACTTGTTTCTGTAGAATGTAGGCTTCCTGACTGCGAAGATACTGATCCGCTTTGCGTCGCCCAAAATGCTCACCGAGATAGTGTGCACTGCCGAAGCTACCCGGCTTCTTGGGTGTCATATAGGTGACGTGTAACGACATCTTAGTTGTTTCGTTATGGTGGCAGTGAGGGCACGGGCGTAACAACAGTGGCTGCTGTAGTCGTAAGTGATTTTTTCCTGAATGTTTACCTCTTTGGCAACCTGATGGTTTGCTGCAGTGCCGCTGCTGCACCAAAGGTGAAGTGCCTCGCATCATCGCTTGCATCTTGGAAGACGTCATCGTCGTAACCCTCGACGTCGTCGGCTTGTTGCTGTTGTAGTAGTGACTGACTTTGCTTTGAGGATGCCGTCAAATGGAAGTGGCAGTGCAGGCGGCGGTACTGCGGAACGACAGGTGATCAGTTTAAACTGGTGCACTGCAGTCTTTTGAATGACACATCTGTACGATGACATTGCAGGTGACGTTTAGATACCGATGTAATTCAACCATGTATTGATGTGCCTTTTCGTGGTCGTCGAGGTCGGTGTTGCGAAGCATACTGTTAAGTCGTACAGCACTGCATGCTTTTGCGAAGAAAGCTGTAGGATGTTGCAGGCGCTTGTACTCTTGTCAAACTCGGTGACACAGTCATTTTGCGTGATTCATATCATGCACTTGACTGGGGAAACAGTTGACTCGTCAGAACAAAACCGAGTGCCGTTATCGCTGGTACGAGAAGTGAGGTTACAAATTCACCCTTCTGACTTAAGGTGCATCACTTTTGCTTCAGCGGCATTTTGGCATTTGCCAACTTATGGATGTCCAACTTTTTCCCTTCAGACGATCAAACTGACCCTTCTACAGTGGAACTTTTTTTAAAAACATTCTTGGCACGCATGCAGATGCAGTTGATTATGTCTCAGTTGCAGTCTTTTAGGTAAGCATGCCGCTTCGCCTCTCTCATGCATGCTACCTTTTTCAGTATCTGGATATGCGGCTGCAGGAGTCGACTCATGTTTGCAAAGATTCTGATGCTTTTGCGCGAATGTAGCGACTTATATTCAATCATTTTGCCACATAGACGACCTGTTGCTCGCTGGGAAAGATGTGCACTCAGTCGTCTGCTTTTGGCATCCCGCGATCTTCACAGTGCTCACCCTTGCCACTCATTGGGCGGAAAAAATCCCCTCCCATTAGAAAGTGCACCTGCATTGACCTAGTGCAAACAGAAATATTTGTCAAAATTTGGCATGCAGCCACCCTTATTACATGACGAATGCAAAGATACACAACTTATAACACGACGTGAAATAACTTGCGTCAGTCGTGCTGATGACGATAACTAATATTACTAAGAAATATTTTTTTTAAATTGTTTCGTTGGATTAAGCTTGGGTGAAGCTTACTGTTTGAAGCAAATAAATTACAGAGCAACTGAGCATAATTATATCTGCGGTGTGAGAATTACGAATATCTGTTTTATTGTTGTGTACCGGGCTGCAAGCGCAAGTGACGATGTCCATATCCTGATCAAATACAACCCGGGTGGTGTCTCTAAAATGGTCTGTTTTTGTGTGTGACCAGAACATTCAAAAATAGACTATCTACCGATGTAGCAAGCCTACTAGCTATCAAGCCTGTGGGCTAATGCATAAATGCTCGTGACGACGACGTGCCAAAATCAGAATGGTTTCTGATGCGAGAGTACACGTCATATTATGAAGTCCATTGTGAAGTAAAGATTGGTCGTCGACAGTGATGGTGTTGACACAGCATCTATTGCTACAAAGGAAGAAGATGCTAGGAATGCACTTCCGCAGTATGACGTTGCATGCGTGCGTTTGGTGTTTTAGTTATCATCATAAGCAGTGATCAAAACAGAACAGAACAGAATTTCGTTTATTAGCAGCAGCAGAAGTACAATAAAATATAATACAATAAAAGGAGAAATAATAAAATAAAAGGTGCTACTACTAACGGGATGGATGGTCGTTACGACACCTTACACCATCCTGGGGAGAGATGAATACATGGAGACATTTATTAAAAATAGGCCTACACACTAAAACTTATTGGTGAAACCAGTGTTACTCAACAAAAAGCGCACAAGACGACATTTAAAAACTAGCACAGAAGGTGCACAAACAACATCATCACTGAGACTGTTCCAAGCATCGATACAACTGTTAGCGAAACTAAAAAGTCGACAGTTTACACGGCTAAATGGTTTCCTTAATTTAAATTTATTACCTCGTGTACAAGAGTTATACAATGTAAAAAAAGAACTTCTGTCTAACACACAATAACCATGAATAATATGAAACATCATTGTTAGGTCACACTTTAGTCGTCGTAATTCTAAGGACTCAGCATGCAATACGTCCAAACGTTCTGGGTATGTTAGGCTACTGAGTGTTCCAATATTCTTAGTAAATCTACGTTGGACGGATTCAATTTTATCTATGTCACAATAATAGCTTGGGTTCCAGACAGACGAACAGTACTCCAGCAATGGACGCACAATACAACAAATGTCCTAAAAAGGAGATCATGGTCTCTCCATTTGAAATGTTTAATCAGAGCTGCTCTTATATGGGCTTTTCTTACCATTGATGTAATATGTTTATCAAACCGTAGTTTGCTATCAATGATTATTCCGATATCTGTAGTTTTGCATACATCAGACAACTGGATACCTCTGAGGGTATATGAATGACAATCATTTGCTGTTCTTTTAACATCGCAGCCAATACGTAACACAGTACACTTGTGGATGGATGCATCTAACTGCCATGCTTCAGACCAACTCTTTAATCTATACTTAATCCTTCCTGTAACAAGTGCACTTTGACATCACTATCAAGAACTGCATATACTTTCACATCATCAGCAAACAATTTAACTGACAAAGAGTTCCCAAATACATAAATTAGATCATTTATGTAAATAAGAAATAACACGGGTCCTAAGACGCTTCTTTGAGGTACACCGCTGCATACGTTAGACAAGGATGAAAAACAGTTACCAACTTTAACACGTTGGGTCCTATTAGAGAGATAGTCATTCATCCAAGATAACAATTTACCACCAATGCCAACTGATTCTAATTTCCTGAGTAATTTTGAATGACAAACACCATGGGATGAGGACGACATGCTGGCAGCAAGTCACGTGGGTCGACTGTATGCAACAGTGCCACTACCAGTGGTTGTGCACACACTGCCATTGTGGTACGCACCACCAGTGACACACTCACTGTTGCCACTCCGTCACCACTGCCACGGTCTTTCTAAGTGCCACTCTATGCACCATCACCACCACCACTCCACCTCCTCCTTCTCCTCATCCTTCTCCATCTCAGCAGCAGTTGCCATCAGGTTAGCGATATTTGCAAAAAATAGTTGCAGGTATCATTATTTGCAGACCCAACTGGGTCAGGGCCGTTGCTCGCCACAAGCAACAAACAGATCTGTGCCTCGTCATTGATTATGAGTGCACTGACTGGATTGTCAGCCAGCCAGCGCGCTGAATATCTCTGAATGCAATAATAGGATGTGTGCAGTGCAGCAGCAACCAGCGCAATGAATGGATGAATGAATATAGTAAATACGTGTGTAAACGCCTGGCATAATAGCCTACTAATCTAGAAATTTAAAAAAAATTATCAAACGTATTAATAAGCTTATTAAACACTTGTGTGCATTTGTATGCCTATGTAGGTTGGCATGCACCAAACTCTAACTCTTATCTGCAACCGGTGGCTGCTGCTGCTGTTTCCTATGCACCAATGGAGTGGTACAGTCCCGCGTCAGTGGCAGACACTTGGTCCACCGATGGTCTGCCAGAATGCAGCATTAGCGATGATAAGTCTTTATGGACATGGAAGAAGCCAATATGAGAGAAGAGAAAAAGAGGTTGTAGAGCAAGATTGGGGCGTGACAAATGCTCTGGAGCAGATCAACGAATTGTTGGTGGCTACCGTCAACATAATGAACGATTACCAGGTAGTGAGGCATCGGCTTAGATGTAAGCATAAACTCAGTTATTGAGCCGACGCCTCGGCCAACAATTCGTTGATCTGCAACACTCTTGCACTCGCTCTTTCTCTTCTCTATGAACTTACTTAAATTGCTATTGACAATTGAATGACTATGGAAGTTTGAATTGAACTGAAATGACAATTAAAATGCTCATGCTTACCCGTCCAATGTTGTCAAATGTTGTTGCAGTAGGTCGTAAATGTCTGCTTCTAGGTGACGAAATAATTGCTCTAAAGTATATCTATTCAGATACATCGAGATCCACTTGAAAAATCCTTTTATCTAATCCAGCTCTGTGAAGGCATCTATGATTCAAATGACTGAAATAAAATACAACAATACTTAGCGTTTTTGTCCGCCTGGTAAATTAAACAAAATGAAAAAGGTTTGTACCATCGTGATATGCAAGTAACACAACTAATCCTATAGCGCCAGCTAAATTAAAACAAAAACACACACCTGACAAGTTTGATGGTCGTTGTCGAAACATACATCTGGTAGATATTGTTTGCAATTTTTGCAAAATGTTCAGTGTGACCAGCTATTGCACAAACATCGTTCATAGCTAAGTTCTCCATCTCCAGACGTACAGCTTGCAATTATCACACCGTCGGCGATTGTCACTTCTTTGTTGATCCTCGTCTTCATCCATTGTCGGTATGCAAGATGTGCTCAATTTGAACGACTTTTATAGCATTTATTACATTCTGTTTGAACCAGTTCGAACCGGTTCAAAGTGGTTAGGCTATAACCAGTTGTAACCGGATGTATGCAGTTTAAAGTGGTTATAAGGAAAAATAGCATCACTAAATGTTACTTATTTATTGTGGTAGCTATTAGCTATTCTATGAAACCAGAACCGAAAACAAAGTGTGCTGAAACCGGTAAAATAACTCTACTAGACACACACACTGCCGACACACTATAACAGATAACAGGTCTAAACTTGTTACCATAAATACAACGATTCAACCATTTTGCGTGCAACGACAAATGTTTACCAATTTAAAAAAAATTGCAATAGTAAAGGTAGCGAGAGAGCATGGATCGTTCATCGTATTAACAGGGTGAGTCCACACATACCCACATTTAATGCATCGCTAACACCCAAAACAGCATCTCACTGGCTTGGCCAGTTTTGCAAGGCTGACGACAGACAGACGTACGACGTCTGTTCAAATAGGCCACATCAAGCACTGCTACATCGAGGCACTAACTGATGTAGTGCAGCATCATCAGAGTTACTGTACATGTACATACATACATACATACATACATTTATTTGACTCAGGCAACTAGGCCCATAAGAAGAGAAACAAGAACATAAAAGAACATGCACGAAAAACAGACAGACAGAGACAGACTCACAAAAACCATGTAACAC
>Ga0209782_1000895_pt1 | contig 14369 bp, 8 predicted proteins | sample WorMetmaBAHAMAS1_FD_187390 | JGI IMG/M metagenome (GOLD analysis project Ga0209782, IMG submission 187390) | Marine gutless worms symbiont microbial communities from Max Planck institute for Marine Microbiology, Germany - Inanidrilus... | ecosystem: Host-associated > Annelida > Digestive system >...
ACGGTGTATAAGGTAGTACGGTGTATCGTGCCGTACGGTGTATCGTACCGTACGGTGTATCGTGCCGTGCGGTGGATCGTACTACTATTCACTACTTTCGCTGAAATTATCAACATTAACTGTAGGGCTATTAAGTTATAAAACGTGTTATTCAGTTTGTATCATTTAGAACTAAATTAACTGACAACAATGGTGACGATGTGGGCTGCTCACGACGTGTGTGTAAAATGTTTTCTGATCTAGGTGGATTAGTCAGTTAAGCTCAAAATTGTGGTTTCTAAACAATTTCCGTTTTTATAACAATTATTCCCAAATAGTTTCGAAATATATGGGAAAAACAGAATATGCTGCCTGTCTGGGATCCTACACTCGTATCCTGATCCCGAATTCTACTGAGGAAGACCAGTGGTGGGAAAATGTTATTTTCGCACTTTGGTGGTATATGCAACAGCTAGCATGTCGCGCTATATAGTTATCTGTTGAGCTTTCTCGTTAACAGTTGTAACACTGATACTTACTGAGGAGCACTGAGACAGTTTAGTGCCTGACTGACTAATCCACCTAGATCAGAAAACATATCCTGTTTTCCTCCAGGTATTTCACAATTATTTGGGATTAATTGTATAACGAAAATTATTTAGAAACCACCAATACTTAGATGGGTTCCAAAGGTTATAATATTGAATTTCTCCCATTGCAAAGCAATGACTTGCCTTGGATGAGGGTTATATATTAACTTTGCCATTTAGATTTGAGATAATTCCTTGAACATATTTCTAGAGTTTGTTTCCCCCTCAAACTATGAAAGTCACTACCCCCAGGTCAAAAATGTGAAAACCTCACCAAAATGCATATTTCATCAAAATAAACAACTTTATTTTTGGGGGGACGGGAGGGCAATGTCCCACTCCTCCCAATTGTAAACATTATTTAAAGTGAATAACTTTCAATTTTAGACAAATTCAATTGGGGGCCAATGTCCCAACCTAAGCCCCACCCTGTATGGAAAATGTCACCAAAGTGTATAAATTTTCATATCCTACAACTCTTATTTCAAGGCCCCTCATGTCTGAAAAATTCTTCCATTGTCTTACCAATGCGGAGACAGCCATTAGTCTGGAAATTTGTTGAAACGAATTTTGCAAGCTCCACAATTTGACGTCATGCTCGTAGCATAAGCACGAAATTCTACGCTTTATCGCAGCCTGTTGTGCTATTAAACGTACTGGTAATAATAGTTCGTTCTTGTACAGAATGTTTGTTCCGGATGCTTACATACTACATGGTACTGCTTATTGCCATACAACGTAACATATGGTAACATTGAATAACTGTTTTACAGTAATATTCACCATTCCGCTTAATGAAACTGCGTTATCTTCGGCAATGATTAACGCAGCTGAACCATGTTAATGTAGACTGATAGAACGCATCACTTTACATGGTGCAGTTTCTGCATCCAAATAATCCACTGCATCCTTCGTGTACTGTATTTCTTTAGTACATAATTAGACCTACTGGCAGAAAATGAACAGAAGAGTATAACAATCACTCTGTGACATTAAATGCTGAAAATTCTAAAGTTTTCACCAACTGTTTATGTTAAACTGTATATAAAAATCATTTCATTTGTAAAGTGAGATTTCACATGTCTGTCATGTGGATCTGTGCAGAGAGAATGGCCCTTTAGTAGTCAAGCTGTTCAAACATCCTGCTAAGGAACCTAAGCAAATCTCAAGTCACAGTTTAATACTTGCATTTTAGCATTTAATCTAGATTGATATTTTAGTCCTTGTTTTAGTTACCATAAAACAGCCATTCACACACACACTCATGCAGTTATAAATGATATTTTTGGGCATCGCTTACCAGTCACTTTAACTCACGCCACTAGCATTTTGTTTTCGTTTAATCAGCATATATTTTATGCAGCTATTCTAAAGGCTAGGCTAGTCTAGGTCCCAATGTGTAATATTAATCTGGATTCAACCAATAATATTACAGGTTCAGATGCACTTAATGTAGTACCCCCAAATTTAAAAAGCACTAAAAGGGACAACTAATTATAAACATCACTGATTATAAACATCACCACGAGGCCATAACTAAGGCTATGTGGAATACCTTTCATGACATGGTACATAAGAGATGCACAAGTCTTGCATTATATACGAGAGGAAATCTAGACTTTATGGCATAATAATAAACCTGTAATAAACCAGATAAGCATTCTACAAATGTAAATATGACAGAGAACACGACTCGTGTATTAACTTCAAATCAATAATGCATCTTTATTGAACAGCACTTAAGTTCCTTCAAAGTGCACATGTCATAAGTAATACAGAAAGCCAGCAAATTCAACAGCCATGCACTTGCGACACTGGCTGAATTTATTTGTCGGCCTTTGCTCCTCGTTTTTCGTTCTTCTTGCCTCTGCGTGGTAAATGTTTGGCAGTCTCGCGTGGTCGAGCCCGTCCTCCACTCGTCTTGTACTCGATGGACACAATCTGCAAAATTACACCAGCAAACAGCATTGCCAACAGTGCAGAAACAGTATCTCCATTTGCCACATAACAAACTGGGATAGTGCAATTTCAATTAGATGAGGCTTCATATCATGTCTGCCCCATTTTCAATGCTGAATGCAGTTTTCCACGCAATGCTAAATACATATAGTAAGTGAACTAACATTTAATACAATAGTTAGTTGGTGTTTAACGTCCCCTTTCAGCACAAATATATGACTATATGAGGGACGAAAGGTCAGGGGTGGAGAGCTATCCCTACCCAGTATAGGAAGGCCAGCGACATACTAACCTCAACCCTGGCCGCCTTTTTAATCAGCAGCCACCCAAAAAGGGAAAGGGATCGAAAGGCTCATTTAAATTATTACACCAGCGCCGATAACACGGAGAGACAACTTCACACCACAAGACAAAAAAAATCAAATACATGTACAACATAAATAAGCATGCATCCTTAACTAAAAATACCACAGAACACAAAAGCAACAGAAATAAAACTAACGCCACGTTTAGTGGCCTCCTACGAGATCCGGGCGTGGAAACGGAGTGGGACTATTCTGATAGAATGGGAAGGGATGAAAAGCAAGAAGATAGATGAAGCATGAATAAGATAGGGAAAAAAGTAAAAGATACTAAAAGATAGAGAAGAAGGTGGGAAAGTGCCGGGATAAGGGGGATTGCCCCGGGCCCACATGGGGCCATTTAATACAATAAGCAGATCTACTAGTTAACAGTTTCAGCTTGATAAGATGCTCGTGACTGTACAATGAGTACTTTTAGTGCAGACAAGAAATGTACACCTCTCAAATGACACAATAAATTTCATGCAGCAGCTTCAGTTTTAAGTTCCATTTTGATGTCACGTTTTAAGACCATGCCACATATGTATTATATCTCAAATACAATGGACAAAAGACCAGATTACAAATGACAGCCACCAGTATTTGATTTTAGTTATTTTCTTTACCATATGTAATGCTCATCAAAATCAACGACATCCACTTTGTGGAAAACACAACAAAAAACTTAACTTGTTCTGCTAGTATTCAACTTCTCACTACACAACACAGCTGGGACTGGAAGCACTTCAAAATGCTGACTGACTAGTATTTATAAAAACAGTTATGACCATTCAGATCAAAAGCCAGCCACGATACCAACTAGTTCTAGTTTTCATTAACCAATTAGCTTTAACTACCAGATCTCAGTAACAAAATAGCCATTTGCACCATGTGAACAGCAAGAATCTGAAAGCAAGCTCGATACAAATGCCATCAGATGTTAATGATAAGTAAAAATGAAGCAAATTCAATGGCGCAATGCAAATAAATTCTCACCATTTCTGAACACTTCTGGACCCCAATATGCAGAGTGTTTCAACTTGGATGATGTTTGCAGACTTCAGTGTAATGCACGCTGTGCATGTAGGGTGTTTCCCCATAAGATAAGTTCAGCATCTGTTACAGCCAATTCTGTCTGCAGTGTTCCCCTGTATCTATGTCACATTAGGTTTGGTTACATTTAAGAGTTAGGGACATAATGAAATGTGAATACAATGATCACTGCAGATGAAATGGACCTTAAAAGCACTCACTTGCAAGATTGCTGCAGTCTTCCCACTCATTCAGAAAAAAAATTACTCAACCTTTCTGTGACTAAAATTTGATATTCTGTGATCGTCAACAACATAAAATTCTGTAACAAAATAGTAATCATTCACTTCCTCCTCCCCTTGAGTGTCTCTGATTCACTCTAGTGACTACTGACAGATGCTTATATTTTATCTTCAAACTGACCTTGACTGAAATTCCCCAATTTTTCCATGATCTTTCATAGTCCTGACTTTCTATGTCAGTGGGAACTTTAAAGCTTAACTGAAAAACTGGAAATCTGCTACTAACAATGATCATGTGTGTGATACAAATGTAGCGATGTGATTACAAGCTGCTGCTAGGCCAGCAAGCTGCAAACAGCACAATTTCACTATGTGATTGCCAACACACGACAGATGCCCAGGTGCTTGTGATTCTCGTCAACAAAATCACCCATCAACTGTACCCCAAACTTTTACAATTGCCAGTGATTTGTTCACATGTACATATACCAATAATGGAGATAGACTAGTGCCAACTTTGTAATTCTCTGTGTGTTAGGAAGTGTTCAGACTGCGCTGACTGATCTTATCTCATCTTAACTGAAATGGACTGAACTAGATTCACTGTTCAGTTCAGACGAGACAGTTGAACACGGCTGTAAGTAGATTTCTATAGCGCAGTTATCATCCTTTAACGCGCTGCATGCACTAAACATTTAAAGTAAATATTTAACAGTCTGCACTGATCGTCCTGACCCAGATGAAGTCCAGGAGAAAGGGAGAGAGTTCCAGACTGTCGTGCCATCAACTGAAAAGACGCGATGGCCATAACTGTTGCACCAGAAACGTGGTTAGTACTGCAAGAAGTTTATTGATGGCAGAACGCCGCTGCCACCAATAGTGTCAGCGCTGGCAACCGGGACACAGTAGTCTGACAGGTATGATGGTGTGCAGTCGTTCAGACACCGATAAACTGTCACTGCCAGCGTGAAGACACCCAATCAGCGATGTCCAGCCAGTGAAGTTCGTCGTGCAGTATCCGAGTGCCGGTGACAATGCATGCAGAAGCGTTCAACAGCCATCTGTTACAGTCCTCGGTGCACCAGCAAGAACAGTGTCGTAGTAATCAATCCATGAATTCACAACGGCCTAAACAAGTGCAGTTAACAAGTCAAGAGACCAACGACCGCCAGATATGTTCAAATTAATGAGATCGACAATAGCAGCAGCCTGTGCAGATGCAAGAGATGTGGTGATACAGACTCAGATCACAAGAGATGTCGACATAAAGCACACAAACATGGCTGTCGTCAACAGCAGTGTTGTCTCCTAGCTGGACTACAGTACCAGATACCTGTCACTCAGCGTGGTGAAGCTGTGACCAGCTGGTGAATAGCAGTTACGTATATTATTAGCATTGAGTCGTGCTGTAAAAAAGATAGTTATTCCCATACTCGTTACCAAGCATTGGGTCCGGAGCTGATCCTGGTGTCCAGGCAGTCAGCCCACAGATGACTAAGCCATCCACACGGCGGTAGACTGCCATTACTTACCACCAGGCCTGCAGCTACCTTCCCAGCCAAAGAGTGTCACCACCCATATGCCGGTACCAAATTACACTGGTTAGTGACAGAAGCACATGCATATGAACAGCTTGCCCAAGGTTATTACCTGGAAGCGGACCGGCCGAGCTTCAAACCCACGACCTTTTGGGTAGTGAACGAATGCTCAACTGTTATGCCACACTGACCACAGTGTCGCACTGTAAGTTGGTATTATGCTGTATTTTAAAACTGCTACAAAACAGTAACTTTTGCAGCGAGTATAAAATTAAGTGCACCCAAATGAAACAGAGAGAGTAATGAGTATCCACTTTTTCGTGGACAAAGTGTTATGTGCATTCCACAAATGTTAGTGTGACACAAAAAAATAACTCGTGTAACAGCATCAACTGGCATGTCTTTACTGAAGATCAGTAAGTGCTCAAACGTGACCGTTCTGCAACTAGTCACAAAACCAATAAAATGTTGAACAGCAACAAGCAGTTCGTTTGCAATGCTGCCATATCTTATGAGTCGTCCGCTGCTGTTTTCCCCCTTTTCTTCTTGCTTTTGCCCGGTACAGGTTTGGTCATCTTGCGCGGTCGAGCCTTTCCACCACTTACGTTAAAATCAACGGTCGCAATCTGTAAAATTACACCATCACATGAAAAACTGCACAGCAATTGTCACCGTATTCCACACATACAGCAAATTAGCAAACAGGGTGACCACTCTTTGGGCCCTACGAAATACCCCAATATTTCACTGGCTCTTCGCAGTACTACCGTCCATCTGCAATACCAAAATCATGCACAGTGCTGTCGCTGCTACTAGTACATTATAAATGCCAAGGCATAAAGAGCTAAATTTCTTTAGATCTACCTGTTAAAGCTATCTACTGGCCAATGGCCAGCTGGTAAAAAAGTCTGCATTTCAAATTCCATTGCTTCTGTCTTGTTCAAAAGAACTGTCTCAACATGTCAAGATAAATCTAAAAGTCCATGACAGTCATGAGACTACTGTTAGGGACTCGTCAGCAACTTGCTAGGATCAGGTGTGCAAGCTGTTTAAAACCCATTTTCAGCAGGTTTTGAGCAAGACAGATCTAATGTGACTTGGGACTAATCTATAAAAATGTTCATCATAATTTAATAAACACCAACATCATTAATACAGATGATACGAGGCAGCCTGCAGCCGTCACCAAATACTGTAGCCCAAACTGTGTATGAAAGCTTCAAATTAGCAACTATCTTCCCACACAAGATTTGCGCTTAACAGCTACTAAAATTCCCAAATTTTCCAGGTTTCCAGACAAGTGGTCACCCCTAAAAACCATCAAATACAAAGAACGTCAACAGGACTTAACAGTTTATGCATTTCAGCTTTTTGTTTAACTGGCTTTGGCCTTGTTTTTAGTATTACTTTAGGGTGGGGGGACAGCTATCTAAAATCTCCGGGAAAAACTATAAGAAGTTCCTTTCAATGGCTAGATACCCTTCTGGCCACCCAACCTAAGATGTCAAAGCATCGAAGAAACTTGCAGCATTGACAGCAACCAGGACATCAGCCAGTGAAGTCGAATCTCATCACTGTGAAATATATATCAACTAACGGGAAATGCCACTTATACTCACTCTATGACACCGGTATCCAACTAATAAAACATTAAAGCAATCATTATCTACATTATACAAAAACCAACAACCATGGAGAGCATCAGCATTTTGGATATGTAAACAACTGACATAAATTTATATTCAAAAATCCATACAGTCCAAAACTTCAACTATGGCACATGGATATTGCAAGTTATGACAACTGATTATTATTCATGATCAACTTGTTCAAAAATACAAATTTACAATTTCGACATAGTCTACGGTTCTGATCTACTCCAGTTTAACCAATCTAACAAAAAGATATGGCACAAATCTACTCTAAATATAGGAACAGCAGTTAACAGTAATGGTCACTTTTAGCAGTAACACTGCTAGTTTAATACTATCAAACAAAAAGAAAAAACACAAAACAACCGGTGTAAGTAGAACGTCAACAGAATTCAACAGCCCAACTAAATTAGTGTACATCACCAGCTCTTACTAATCCAAATGCAACTACAACTACTACTTAAATATCTAACATTAGCATAAAATGTGATGCACAATTGCCATTTAACCTCTGATCTGGTAAAATCTCCACTTGAGTTAAGCAGGGTTTATTTGCCACTCCAGAATTATTGTAGATTTTTATATAACAGCTTTAGCTGATGAAAAGCATCAATGAAAAAGCTTCTTGAGAAAGTATAATGTATGCAAGCTTCAATAAATCAGCAAACTGTTATAGTACTGTAAAATTTTATATCAATTATTACAGAGAATGTGTATACATTCAGAAATAGTAAGGCACATCTTACCACAAATTCCATCATACTTAGGGAAGCCTTTGATCGCAAACTTGACATTAAATGTCTCGCAGCACTCAACCGAAATTACTTTGACATTATTGCTGCTAAATCCATGCTTAAATTGCAGCACTCAATTTCTGTCGGTGCAAAAAAGATTCTTACTCAAGTGGAGATCTAATTGCTTCCTCGACTAAAGTGACCATTAGTTAAACTAGAAAATGTAAGCACTCCCATGCTGCTGCAAGACTGGCACCACGGTCACACTCATAACCCCTCCACCAGCCTCGGTAAAATGTGGCACATCACCGTACTGTCAGTTGAAATCTTGTGAACTGCTAACTGTACAAAAGCTTATTTTTTAAATGCTTTAAATAGGTGCATGAGCATAAAAATGGCACAATTTGATATGACATTTATCACTTGCTAGGAGTGGTCTGTATTTCCGAGGTATTAACACTTTCACCGCATATAAAATGTGTCCTAACTGCCAGAATTTCAGTTTTGACCACAAATGAAATCACAGGCCGCATATACTTTTCGATTCATGTGTAAAAACATCGTAGTTTACACACAAAATATTGTTACGGGCATCAAAAATTTCAAACTGGTAGGTAAAAAGGCCTTCACAGTCACTAATGATCACTGGTGATGATTGATAGGCCACATATTAGTCTCCCACTGTAATTGTCTCTATCTAAGACTGCTTCCAGTGACTACTTATTTACCAAAATTTAAACAGCTAAAGTAATGTACACTAGTACTTACTATAATAAAGCTGTATACTACATTTGAAGCGTATACCGCTATTCCATAAGTATCTGGCACTACTAATTGAGGTGATCTCATAGGAATTTAACCAGGAATTTTGGCATCAGGAAACTGAAGTTCCAGGGCCATTATGTAGTGTTATTTGCAAGATGCTGTGTTTAGCTGTGTTGATAGAATTCCAACTTTGTGTCAGACAGATACAGACTTAATGAGGGCCACAGCAGCATATACAATGTGGCATCATAACATCTGCATCCGGTTGGTTGGTTGATCAGAGCTTAACGGCACTTTTAACACAATTTAGGTCATATCGCGACTTTAAGGTAAAGACTACATTGTAAATATTAAAGATTTAATAGAGATTAATTCTTGGAGTAATTCTTGCATCCAACTGACTTGAAACATGCATGATTCTTGTCACTACAAGTCTCCTTCACACTTGTAAGTATAATGCCGCAAGTAACCATCAAATTGTGCACTACAGTGGCACACTTTTTGGCCCAATCTGCACTTGTAGTTTAGAAACAAACAGCTGTGAAAAATCAAACTGGTTAGCTCAAAGTACGACTCTAATCACCTGCAAAACACTTCCCTAGAACAATACCACGAAAACTAATCCGTCACCCAGTTTCTGGGGTTTAAAATTTCAACCAAGTTTGAACGTAACTCAAAAGTTAATGGGACGTGCTTTACATGGTCTGATAAACTGTTATGTTAGTCATACAAAAATCATACATCGGGATCATCCACTACACACAGCTGATAATAATGATGATTAAATGCGCATTTTCCTGACTGCAAGACAACGATCACAAAACAAAAAAACATCGGATGCAATGTAACATGTCTGCAATTAGTTTCAATCAATATAAAGGTGCAAGCACGAAAAATCTACACAAAGTGATAACTACGCAATACGTTACCTACTGAACATGCAACTTATATCAACTACTGCCCTAAAGCTGATTATCAGTAGTATCAAAACTTTCACTAAAATAGCATACAGATAAAATTTGTCTTTTCTGCATTATCTTTGGCTAGCATTCAGCTTACACAACACAGACATATACTTATTGAAGACATGTAATCTTAATCATTTGTACATTAGCAAACAAGTGTGTAACGGTTATGCATGTTACTATAGAACTGAGTAACTGTAAAATATTTTTCTCAAATTTAAATTTGACATTTTCTTATTGCTCTTAAATGAAAATAAAAAACCCAAAAGAGGAGCATTGTTCTCACTCACCAATGCTTTCTGTCCAGTCAACTAGAATTAGAAAGCATCAAGCAACACACAACACTAAAATGAACAATTAACACCGAACATTTTAACATCGTGCTAAGGCACAACTACAGTGGTGAACAACACAAGCATGCTACACAGTGCTACGTCTAACGTACTAGTATTTGCAAACTGATACAAAAACGCTTCATTTTTAGTGCAAATTTGCCTATTGTGTTTTACAATACCGACTCTATCTAGAAATACCGACTTAACACCATTAGCAAGCATAAGCAGAAAAATTTACTCCATTTCATCGGCATATAAAGGCTACTTACATCAGTGGCACTAACGGTGAAAATTAAAAAGCCGGAAAAATACCATAATGGATACAACAACAACAGCAAGCAGTACACGTGCATTAAAGCAAAGTAAAGAAATAAATGTCAAACGAAATAAACAAGAAATAATTTAAACAAATATCAAATAGCAACAACACAACACTAAACCAGCATGCACCATTCACCCTTCGCTTAACGCCATCCCATTCCACATGCTTAAGTAACGAGAAATATCCGCAGAACTTACGCCACGCTTGGCATCCAGTCTTTCCTGCTTCTGTTTTTTACGACTGGCCTCGACTGCTTTCGCGATGTTTTTCTGCACCACATCGTAGGGATTGAGACGCTGCATTACGGCAGCATTCTTCAGCGGGTTCCGCTTCAGCACTCGCTTGTGTATCTCCTTGCTGTCAATAGCAATCCACCATTCGGCAATGTATAAATTATTAAATAACAGTTGCCATCTATTCGCTCGTTGTTATCAAGTGTTAACACAGCACAGCTATGCACAGCACGATGCCTATACAGCAGTTCTATTTGTGCATCTTTCCACTGGTACTGCTATTGTGTGGTGTTGTTTGTGTGATGCTACCATTAGCCATTTCAGTAGAACAGTGACTTGTGTCAGACGGACTGATCGAGGAACTCACAGTAACAGCATATACCACTCTAGCCTAGTGTCACATGGTAAAAATGAAATACCAAAGTCGGTAGAAATCATCATCTAACCACTTTTGTAATGCACCCATGATTTTTTTGTAAAAGGTGCAATATAAATTTTGATATGATGCTGATAATGATGACGACGGCAAGCACCAACCCGTTGTTCAAAGGATAGGTTGTGTTTAGGATGGATGAGATAAAAGCCATGTCAACAGTACTGCAGTTGTCTAGCTTTCAGTAGAATTCACAGTTTTTCGCTTTCAGTTAAATGCCTCTCTCTTCTGGAGTTATTCTAAACTAGACTCAATCCATTTCCAAGCCACACATAAATCAAGTCGGTTTGTACCTTTAGCCGACCGAGCAGGTTTTTCTGTAATATCCTTTGGTGCATTAACCATCATTACTCAATACATAACTCATGTAGGAAGGATGCCAGATCTACTACCTACTACATGGCATCACTTTGAACTTTCGAAGCTATCAGTGTCTATAATAAAAAAACAAAGCTATCCGCTCAGTTCAGTCCAATTTTACCAAGTTCAGATTACAGATGATCATCCATTAGTAACTCAGCAACACAGACCAAGTTAATGATCTCATCATCACTCGGCAAACTGAACGGTAAATACATGTCAAAATATCTTAGCATATTATATTAAGTGTTATTTTTAGACGGTGCTTACTTGGGTGGTCGAAGCGCCTTCTGAATCTCGTCACTTTTCAACAAGCGCGACAGATCAGTATTGGTCATCTTCGTCATCGGCAGACTAACAACACATGATCATCCACAATCTCTCACATGTAAAGCATGCACGTATTTATTAAAATAAAAACCAGCGACACTATCAGTAATGCACACACAAATACAACCGTTGAACAGCCATCATATGGGTCAACCTGTGTTTAGATAGACAGATATGAACTGGTCGATTTTGTCAGAGCAGTTTTACTGCCGATACTGACAGTCGCTGCCACATATTCATCAGGAAGACAATCCTCAAGTTATCCTCAGTGACACTAACCACTCCATATTGTATCAGCCACAATAATAATCACAACAATAAATCCCAAGGTGTAACTCGTGAAGAGGCCACGCTGCCGAAATGTTGCACAGGAATACAAATGGTTTATGGAAGTAAGTACAAAACACTAATGCATGATGTATTTAGCCTTTCATCTAAGCAAGTGGGTCCACTAAATGGCATCTTGATGCATTAAGCCATTTCTGCACTGTCCACCCATCATTCAATCCCATTTGCCACGAGGCACCAGTCAGCATTCCCAGCTAACACATGATGCTTTAAACCCGCCAATTTCTGCCCATCAAACAGCATCTCAATCAGTTTATATTTCGCACAGTTTACCCACAGCACAAACTCTCAGTAACTGAAGGCGTGCATTGCATCTTTTCTGAGATATCCAATATACCGAAGTCACTATGTGCCAAAAACGATTTCGGGCACTCCCGTTCACAACAGCATCATGCTAATGATTCCGTTCACTAAAAAGATACAATCTCAAAGTACTAGTTGACATATTGAGCCTGCCATGATCGCCTAAACACTTTCTCACCTGCAGACAGCCAAAGTCAAAAGGTACAAGAACACGATTTTGAGCACTTGCAGTCATCGAGACAACACGCAGATGCTTGCGTTTCAGTCGCAAGGTATGACTTCCTATTAGTGTTATATAGCTCTAGGTGGAGCCGTTGTCGAGTAATAAGCCACTAAACTACACCTGTAAACTTCCAATAATTTCATATGCTATACAGTAACTCGCCAGTGAACAACATATCGCTCAGCTGAGAAGGAGCCTATATGTACATCTGTCAAACACGTTATGCTTATTAATAAGCTTATCCAACACGACAAACTGCCTTACAGAAAATCAATACCGTATACTGACGGTTGACAGGAAAACGCGACTCTCTGCTGCTATGTTTGCAGCACAGAACAGGCAAAACTCAAAATAAGTGTTACATTTTAGCAAATTTCTTGTAAATGCCAGCTTCGATCTCAAAATTAACAACATTTTCAAAACAAGCTTTGAAACGCAAATCCACTGATATACTGTTTGAATGGAAGTCTATCAAATTGAATATGGAGTGCACCCCATCTACACTGCACATCCTTGGACCCATATCCTACACACTATCGATAATGGAATCCAGATCCAGCTATTTTCCACTGTCCACTGGACAAGCAGACAGACAGACACAGAAAAAGTGCAGAATAACGACCTGTACCAACTACCAATAGGCCACTTACGCTCTAGCGAACCGGCCTAATGATATAAATTACAAACATAGTGAGTTACCGGCAACATGATATTATAACCTCTATCAAGATAATTCTTTTGAGAAATTAAACATATGCACTTAGAGAAGGTAAATTCATAATTAACAAGTTAAAAAAAACATTAAAATATAATTTTTTTTCTTTTTCATTGTGTACTATTGTACGATTTTAATAATAAATAAATAGTAAACGTCGGATTATATGTCTTAATCTAATCTGACTTCATGCTCGTGTGTTACCCAGCTAAAACACCAGACTCAATGCAATTATTAGTAAACCAGAAATACACAGCATACATAAACAGTATCACAAACAAAACACGTAGCTCCCATTACTTGTAGTGAGCTTTTTCTTTCGACGCAACTGCCCAGGTACCATAGATTCCATCAAGTTTCTTGAACGCAGACTCGGTCCAGATACAGAAACGGCCGACGTGACCACCGGGAGCAATTTTCAGCAGATTCAGACGGTCCACGTTGATCAGCGTGATTCCTGGTATGTTGCGGAACGCCCGACAGATGCCGTTGTCCTGCGAATAGATGATTATCGGGCCACGGCGTTGAACACGGCGGCGATTTCGCATTTTGCCGACACCAGCACGGAAACGTCGTGAATTCTTTACCTGCATACATTCGAGTTTGTCACAGTACCTTACAACATCTGGCAAAACAGATGCAAAACGTGGCTTAATAACATCACCACACAACTACAGTATCTCTTTGTCTACTCAAGTATGTCGTAATGGCGTAATGTTGTGACATTTACTGTGAAAATAAAAAGGTAAAGTATTCCCATACTCGTCACCGAGTGCTGGGCCCAGAGCTGATCACAGTGTACAGTCAGGTGGCTTTAAGCCATCCAGCAAGCGGCAGGCTTCCGTTACTTTCTGCCAGGCCTGCGGTTACCTTCCCAGGCAAAGTGCGTCGCCGCCCATTTGCCGGTAACAAATTATGCTGCTTGGTGACAAAGGCACATGTGTGTGTGAACAACTTGCTACTCAACAGC
>Ga0209782_1000896_pt1 | contig 14366 bp, 11 predicted proteins | sample WorMetmaBAHAMAS1_FD_187390 | JGI IMG/M metagenome (GOLD analysis project Ga0209782, IMG submission 187390) | Marine gutless worms symbiont microbial communities from Max Planck institute for Marine Microbiology, Germany - Inanidrilus... | ecosystem: Host-associated > Annelida > Digestive system...
AGGGCCGATGAGCAGATGACGTCGGTACGACGTCGGACAGACGTCAGTTTCTGCCGACGTGTCGGACGTCGTACTGACGTCGCCCCGACGTCACTGTGTTTACTGGGCGAGTGGTGGTTAACGATACCGACGCCAAAGTCGGTATACATGTAGGCCTACTCCCTGCACGGTAGGCCCTCGCCATGCATTGACTCTGAGGTCAAAAGGTCAAAGGTAAAGGTCACGGCGTTATAATGCCAGTGTAGCAGCCTGTACGATCTAGTGCACGGAGGCAGGACTATAATGGGCTTGGCTGACGGACGGACGGACTTGACACATTTTCGCCGGCGGCTTTCCGCATTGTCGACTTGAGCGATTAGTGAGCGCGCTGACACGACGGACGCGCCCGACTTGACAATACGGTGATGTATGTGCCGCCTACGTCCGCCCGCGTTTAAGTCTCTCTCTGCATCATTGATGCGCGCCCAGCCGGGAACCATCTGCAGCTGCAGCCGGTTCGCGCCAAAAATTATCGTCTGTCTTGCCTTGCGGTGTGGGGTCACTGTCACTTGGCGCGCTCATCAGAACCCGGCCGGTGAGATGGTGGCGCCGCGGCCGGCCACGTCGTCAACATAATAAATCACGAAATGTCGCGTTTCGGTGACCGCAGCCGCCGGACAGTACGCTACGACACTTCGTAGGCCTCGACGTACGACTGGGACGCAGAAAAGGGCAAAGGCGTCACGCTGTGTGCCTCAGAAAATTTCTGCCTCCTCAGCAGCTGTATGATCCCGCTTATATCCCGCTAAGCTCTTGTGGCGCATGATTTCTTCGACGGTCATGACCTCCGAAATTGACCTGGTGTCGAGGTGGTATCATCATTCATCATCAGCACAAAAATCTAGGTCAGAGGTCATGTAGTTCAAAACTGATCATCTGGACACACACATCCTGAACAGTTGCTCTAAGTGGTCCACTAAAATAGTCGGTAAAATCTTTGGCTAAGCTCGACTGATTGAGTTAAGGTTTTAGATTCCACCAAAACACGCAACAAAAGCAAACATGCATCTGTAAGAAAATTACAACAAATAAAATGAAGAGAAAAACTAAAGCCAGAGTTGGTCAGCCTCCAGCCTAGAAACGAATGGGCCTCTTCTCAGAGAAGTAGGCTAGGTTAAGTTAAGTAACTTGAAAAGGAAATAAGAAAGAAAAAAGAAGTAAGTAAAGGAAGTTAAGTAAACAAGCAAATAATTTATATAGTATCGAAAGCAACAAATGAATCAGGGTGCATTATACAGTCCAGGAGCCAATACAGGCCCCTGGTTGAGCAGATTTATAGGCAGTTCTCATTAGTCTTTTTGTAGTTTAAAACTAAACTACAAATAAAGACTCTGCAAAGAGCATTTTTGGTAATATTAACAATCCTGCTTGGCAAAAGTACAGATCGTCATGGACAAATTACTAAAAATTGTTTTTAATTAATTTCAGCTTCAAAAAATAAATAAATGGTAAAAATATGATACTTTGCACAAACACTGTCTATATCTACAATATGCACTAAATACACACATAAAACTACAAAAACTGTACGCACAAGGCATTTGTAAAGCTTAATATGTGCACTCCACAACACACAGAAAACCATACACACATAAATAACAAAAAAACGATCCTAACAAACTGCATATGTCTTTCACGCTTTGACACTGCGGGTAACATATATGTAAGGAAAAGCGTCCGACTTCTGCCATATAGAAACAGCACTTTATATCTTACAGTTTCTACAAAATCTATGCGATGGCTGCATGAAGAAATGTAAAAACTGATACAAATGATTGTGTATTTTCCTAACAAATCATGTAGCAGTGAACAGTACAATGCGGCACACCGTTCATAATCAACAAACAGCAGAAAATTAGCACTCGTCTGTGCAGGATCAAACGCAGTTGGCATTAAGTGCCAGACCAGTACAGTATACATTTCAGTGTATGCTGCAAAGTACACAAAACACTCAAAAAGGAACAGTTTCAACGAACGTTTACAGTACTGAACTGACTGCATGACAGAAACTCAGTAAATTGGTAACTACAACAGGCACTACTAAACTGTTTTAAAAACAACACAGCCAGTAGCATCAATTAAGAGACCATCTGATGAGTCACATCGTCCCCCAAGATATAAAAAAGTGAAAACTAATAGATCATGTAATCCATAAACACACTCAGAATAATACTTTATTTTTTTAACAAATCACTCAGTTTTAATGATAAGCAAATAAATCAAATAAACGAGACTTTTAATGCATAACTGGTTGACTGACTGATTGAAGTGATGTTTAGTGTCTCACTCGACACTAAACAGAGATGCTCTTTCCAGCCAATCTCTTGGCTGTAATGAGTAAATATAGATCAAAGCCACGAGAAAAAAAAACATAAAACAATACAATAAAAAATTGAATAAATGTAGGCTTACACAAAACCACAGCTACAACAACTAAATAAACGAAATATAAATCATCAAACACAAAAAACAACAACAAAAAATCAAAATCAACCTAAAACCTGGTTTAGTTGCCTAACCATCCAGCCTGGAAATGGTGTGTGCCTATTCTCAAAGGAAAAGATAATGGAGAGTCAAATAAATGTATGTATGTATGTATGTATGTAATAAGAAACGAAAATACACTGTAAACCAAAAAAACAGGACACTAGACTTTTGTCCGTAATATTGCCAAATGTTAACCGATTTTCAAAATTCTTTCACTGGCAGACTCAGTAGTAAATTTGCAATAAAACTATTATTAAACATTCCACCACACTTTAATGGCACAGCTACACTACCTTGTGAAATCTCCTTGTTCAAAAACTGCCAGCAAACTGCGGTGTAAGAACTCAACCACTCAAAAAGTTCTTGAAAAATATTTGTTAGTTTGATATTTGTTGACACTGAAGTCAAAAATAATCTGTAGTAACATGACAAAAGCAAAAGCAGTTTCTTTTTGTCATAGGTAAGTTATATGGCCAGTTCATCATCTTTTAAGCTGGCTCATTGCAAGGCGGCAGGGCACACAAGGCAATCAATTTTTTGGCATGTAATTTTGCCAAGCATTCATCGATTTTAATATTTCTTTTACTACCAAACTTAGTGATAAATATATATAGTTAAGTGATAGCTGAATAGCCCACCACACCCACCTGCCCTCGTGGCTCAGCGGGCTAATACGCTGGCCCTGAGCTGCAGTGCAGGCCTGGCTGGCTAGCTCGACGGTGTGGGTTCGACTCATGACGCCTGCATGTCGAGTCAGGTTTCTGCATGCTATGAGATTAAATTCTCGGGTAGGTACAAGAGGGTTCACCTGTGTCCTCTTCTTAAACTGTGACAGGCCATCACACCTGGATGGGGGCATCTGGGTGTGGTGAGAGCCACCAGTGTGTATAACAGATGGCAGGTGCCAACGGCTCTACTTGTAGGACAGGGCCGAACCATTGGCACCTTGCCAGAGAAACCCGCAGGATAAACTGGGCTCTTAAAATATAGAGTACAATCCCCAGGGTTAGAGGGGCTGCGCATTGGGCCAGTTCTAGGCCTCAGTGCTGGCGGTGGCTGGAGGCATGTCGAATAGACTGCCAACAGCCTAGCCACCCCAATGAAATGAACGAACGAGCCAACCACACCTTTAATGTGCAGCTACACTACCTTGTGGTTTATCACTAATCACAATACATGTTTCGGATTGTCACTATTTTCGGACCTTAATATTTCACAAGGTAGTGTAGCTCCACCTTTAAGGTGTGGTGGGATATTTAAATATGACTTCATTATAAATTTATTAATAAATCTACCAGTGCAAGAATTTTGAAAATTGGTTAGCATTTGGCGAAGTTACGAACAAAAATCTAGTGTCCTGTTTTTTGGTTCAGTGTATAAGCAAGAGAAAAAGGAAGCAAGTTACAAGAAGCAAAAAGAAGCAGGTGATAAGATAAATAAACACACAAATAATCTATATAGTGCAGAAATCTACAATGTTTCTATGGCACATTAGGCCCCAGTGCCGACATGGAGTAATGCATAACTGGTGAGCATGACACGAGGAGACATGTGACCCAAACAGCTACAGAAATTTGCTCACTGACGCCATTGAGCATAGCACCATTGAGTTGATTGATTGAGTTAAGGTTGAATGGCCTAAAACTCATTTTCAAGCCAGAACTCTTGGAGTTAATATAACAAAATATAACACAAACAAAAGGATGACCAACCACTGCTAAGCAAGATAGCCACGTTGTCATCTAAGCTGCATACTGGTCTTCATACAAGTGGCCTGCTGCTACAATAAGGTGTTGGCAAAACTCAGACCAGCATATAAGTCAATCCAATCTTCTGTGCCTAACATGTGACTACACACACATACATACAATTCTATCAGTACGACTGATGATGATGGCACTGCGATACACACCCGTGTGAAGACACATAAAACAAGAAAACACAGTCTGTAAAACTGCAACAAATGCTGGCAAGCCTGTTGTACAAATAATATGTTTTAAAGCAGTGCTTACCGGCTGACAGTGTAACCCGCTACGGAGACTGAAGGAGAAAACTAAGGGAACTGTATGAGCTGGGTTCACCTGGAAAATTACAGTAGTTACATCATTTTATTTCATTACCGATTGAAGATATATTTATCTTGCCTTATTACATGGAGGAAACTGAAAAGTTTGCATATTTTGATTTGGTTACAACCACAAACATAACAGTAACCTGTACTCAGTTTATCTACAAGTCTGTGTGTCTGTACATATCACAAGTTAGAGCAAGGTTGAGTAATTATAGTCAATCTATTATAAATAATTATCTGTTTATTTACATGCCCTATAACTACCACAATAATGTTGATAGCAAACAAATGTTGACAAAAACAATGGTCAAAGCAGCAAAGATCTTGGTGACAACAAACACTGAGAAATGATGCAGCCTGCATTAACCTCAAACATCTTATATGCACCACATATTATACAATGTACAGGTATAAAAATCTCTATTATGCATAAACCTCACATATAATTGATCCCTCTGCTCCAGGAAACAACACCGGAGCATTGCTGATTGATTGGAGCCACGGACGGAGGTCGACCTTGAGGACACCTCAAGGACAAAAACCTGTGGTCTTGGCCATGAAAAGCCTAACCTTGGCCTCAAACACCCCTAGTGTTAGACCTTGAGATGTTGAGGTGCCTTGGTTTTGAGGTAGGAGGAAACTTCACATCTCTCTAATTGAAGTGAACTCAGTATGAAAAAAAGATGCTGTACAACTTGGTTCTTTCAACAGCAACAGCCACTTGTAACTTGGTGACAGTGGACTGTGTTAATGCATGAGATATTGTTTGCATCAATTTTATGTCAGAGTGTTTGCTAAACATAGGCACCGATCCCCTGAGGGTCAACAGGTATGGACGCTCATAAAATTTTGGTTGTGAGTGTCATCAATAGCTTGAACCCTCACAAAAATTCCACTTAAAATTAAAAATAATTCACTAGAATTTGGGGTTTGCAATTTCCACTTCTGACCAGAGTTGACTGTGGCTCTGCTCCAACCTCCACTGGGTGGGGGAGAGACTACGTGCTTTACAGATTCCCAGACCTCTTAGCGGGATTTGGCGAGGAAGAGGAGGGGAGGGAATGAGGTCAGGGGCGAGAGGAGGATGGGAAGGTACAGAGAGGAACCTTGAAGGGTTGGTTAGACCCTGACAGTATTTGGGATGTATTGATGCCAGTGTTGATAAAGGACAAGTCAGTGTGCATTGACTGCTAACTGAACAGCTTCATGGAAGAATCAGCCAAATGTCCCATTTGTGAAAATAATTTTTAACAAACCACCACTTAGACAGCTTCAGTGAAAATATGACTAAGGTCCTGTCTATTACCAGTAAATGACATATTGCATGCCTTTTCCCAATTAACTGTCGCAAAGTTATCAACTCTCACAGTCAAGTTTTTTTGGCTGACCCTGTATATGTAGGTTGCTGGCTGCAGTGAAAAAATGTAACATGGTCATAAAATTACCGAGTTTTGTTTCATTACTTTGTAAGTACAGCATGCCTACAACTTGTTAAATATGCACAAAACTGGTGGTGCAAACCTCAGCAGTCAGCTCTATAGTGTCAGCTGTACTGCTATGGTGACAACGAGATACATTCCATCCTCTAGACACAGTGCAACAACATCTAAGGCCTGTTTTTCATCGCCTACCAGAACCTAACAGGGCGTGGCTGTTAGTTGTTTATTTTTCACGCTAGACCAGTCAGCTTTCGGTATATTAATCACGTGACTACCATGTTTACATACCAAACACCTACCTGGTAGGTTCTGGTAGGCTACGAAAAACGGGCCTATAGTTTCGATCTGGCTTTGTTGTGGATCTGCGGTACAACTTGTTTCATAATTACAGCCAGCTTGCTTGTGTTAGCATTAGCTGTTTTTCTGTTTTTGAGTAGTTTTGGTAATCAAGAATTTGGCTGTCATTCTGTAGAAAGACTCGTCTCCAAAATAACCCATTATTATGTGTCGAGTAAAACGTTAACCCATTGATCACATGTACTAGTGAAAGTCTTTGCATTTCAAATGCAGCTAGTGTAACGTACATACAGCTATCACTAGAAGATCACAATCAAATGTGACATTGTCTAAAGGCACTTTCCAACGGTTCTGGACAAACATGCTGTACATACAGTGCACCATTGCATAGCAGTATGATTATGGCCGTACGAAGATCATGGTAAAAATGGGCACATCACGGCAAATTTTTGGAAATACAGGAAAAAAACCAAAAAATATGACCAAATCACACTCACAGTATGGCAATATACTTTTATTTAGTGTCTTGCAAAGTAAATATCGTACTTTATTGCATCATAACTGCATCCAAAGCCGAATTTTCATCTAAGACCTTGACTTTTAAACTCAGTCTAGACAGGATTATGATAAATCACGATGTCAAGTTATCTAGGTCAGAGGTAATTTAGTTCCAAAGTTTTTGTTTGGACACACAGACACACACACAGAGATCGATTGCTTTAACTGGACCACTAAGTGGTCTGTAATGAAAACCAAACCAGCAACGAGACGAAATCTAACGACTATACCAGCAGACACGGTTAAGAAATTACAATAAGAGTAAAAAAATTTATTGTACAGATTACTCACAAATTTGTCTTAGACAAATGCTGCAGAAATTTTCTAAACACACACACACACACACATAGAACAAAACAGGACATGCCCTGACATTCGACTAAAATAAAAGCAACTCGATTACTAAATCTAGCGTCACTGCCGACAGCCCAACTTTATTGCAACGACAGTAGTCACAAAGAGTAGCTACAAAGGCCGACGGTGAAGTATAATAACACGGCTGGCCAGCACCAGAACGACTAGTTAACACGTCACTCAGTTTGACAGGCTCGTACTAGAACATGCAGACCGCGCACTGTCAGTATAAATCTTCAACGCACGCTCCTTTGGGCAAGCTCGGTACCGACTTGACGACACGAGAAAACTGCACACAAAACAAGCATCCTCATAAAAACACCTTTCCCAACTGTACACCTCCATTCTAATAGCCATATCTAAGTGAACCTGGGGTAGCCAGGTCCATTTTGGTTCTCAGTCGGAAAGTTAGCAAGCTCACAATATAGCAACCAAAGTTGTGAAGTGATATGAAATGAATGAAAATGTGGGTTTACCTCTGCCATTCTATTTGTTTGTTAAATGGCCGATATAATGGAAATGATGTTCCTTCCATCAGTCAAGTAGGTCCGGTTTTTCAACTGCAGATTAAATTTAAGTTAACTTTAATCCTTCATTACGTAATCTCCCATTAGCTTAAAGGTCAAGTTAATTATCTGTTAAATAAGTTCCACTTTCCGTGCATTTTCGACCTCCAATTATATAACTAACATTTTCGTCGAGAGCATGTGCATCCTTGTGACAGCTTTGCTATGTTACGGCGCGTTAGAAATTGTCATGGTACGGTATTATTATTAATTAGTAAACAAGCAACTAGTTGATGTTCCATTAACTGCACCTACTTTTGCCATCTCTGATTGGCTGTCGATCTGACCTAAATAGTGCAGCGACGTTCACATGATTCCATTACCACAGAACTTCAAAGTGCTGTCAAGTTTTCTGCTGCATGATAAATTAACTGTGCTTCACAGACTTTGTAATCACAAAATGACCCCTTTCATGCTTTTTCACATGTTCACTTTGCTCAAATTCGTCTTCGTAGAGGACAAAAAGCAAAAAAAAACTCTGCAGATGATGCGCCATTAACGAGTTAACTAGCCAAAATGGGCAGTTAAGTTAATGGACAATTAACTTGACAACCTGCCGTTAACTACTGGCGAAGAAACAACATTTGAGTTAATCCACCATTATCTCCCAATTTTAACGGGCCATTAAGTTAATGGGAGATTAATTTGCGGTGGAAAAACCGACCTAAATAAAAAAGCTATGTGGTCCACGGAAAATTGTGCACTGTGGTTCAAACTACCTGGAGGCCTCCGCTCTTTCCATTGCAGTTCTTTCTTCGGCTGTTAATTCTTTCAATGGTTCAGATTTGTCTCTGCAGTTACAACACAAAAATCAACAAACCACACACCAAAGTCATTGGTTACAAACCTTTTTTGTCATGCAGCCTTTCATCATGTGTGAAAATGTCATTCCCCTCTTTCAGTGGTCGTCACCCACTCCGATCAACGTCTGATAGGACATGAGCTGTACCACGGATGCCATGAACTGTTCTCAAATTTTTTTACATATCACTCTTCTTTATGTTTTTGGTTAATTTTCACTAACTAATTTTTCATCAAATTTTTTTCAACCAATTCGTATTCGACCATTTGTATTAGTTAGTCCCACCAGACATTTACGATGTAGTACGATGTAGTATCTTATTATCCAAGGCCAATTCTTCGTACCAAAAGATACTGCTCCACAATCAACTATGCTCTTTTAAATTTCCAATAGTCTTGTGTGAGTTGTGTTTTGTTTTACATTTTCACAGTTTTATAGTTCCATTGGCAGTGCTGTTTATTGATCTTGTACATTCTATTTTGTTGTTTGCATTGCGATTGTCTAGGCCTAGCTGCAGTCAAGTGGTTTCTGACTGCTTTTGAAACATTAAACTTACTTACTTACTTACCATTTCCCACTGACTGCAGCCTTACCCTGACAAACACGTAAGCCAGATGAGATGACAACAAGTTTGATTCCTCGAGCTAAGGTTGTAATACGCAGCAAAATTTTATATCACTTTTCTGGTTAGTATGAACCACGTGGCACCATGCCTAATTTTTTTTCAGTCTTAAACAAGCTGACCTACAGGGTTTACATGGGGTTGCACAATGGGCCCGGCCATGTGGCCTCAGCGCTGGAAGCTTGCTCCACCCCATAGGTATGAAGGTATGAAAGCCGACATTCCATCCACCAAACTGCAGACAACTTGTTGCGGAGAACAGTGAGCAACAAAACAGACAGCACAAAGTAACACAAAGAACGTCCACTGCCCAACGAGTCAGAAGAAAAGCCACTGTCATCTGGCCCTTAATTTCATCAAATATTCCAAAATTCATCCACCATCAAATGCAGATAGTTGCTATTAGGGATCTCAGGATCATAGGATTTTCTAAGCGTACAACAGTACACCTTATAGAATACTAAACACTACACAGCAAGCAAGGAAATGCCTACTAATGCCACAAATGGCACATGAAATATCTGACAAGTACTTGATGAGGAGTAACCCGTGACGACCCAGTCTGTTTGCCACCGGTTGTACACAATGGTAACTGCCAGTAAAAACAAACAAGAGAGATATATACGTACCGATCGAGAACATCTCGAAGCTGTTCAAGGCGACGTTCGGGAGTGTAGACGGCACGCTTCAGTGCATCAGTCTGCGTCCAATACATCGACGTCAAGTCTCGATTCACGAGGCTATCAAACTGTGCAGCAAGGCAGTTCATGTAGCCGACACCAGACCATGCCGACACCGCTGCCGTGGAAGTGCAGAGACAGTCCACGATATTGTGGACGTCGCTGCCATACACGACAAACTGCTCACAGCGTCTTGTGTTGATTGCACTCAGCCGCTCCAGTCTCTCGTGCTTAGCTCGCCTCCGCTTCGCCGACAACGAATCACAGCGCAGCGACGGCGCCTCCTTGTTCTCCGACGACAGCCAATGACTGCCGTCGTACGTTGTAAACTCCGCCTCCATCTCGTCAGTACCAACGTCCAGCAGGCCTGACCCCGCCTCCAGCTCACCTGCCCAACACGTCGTCCGTTTACCATTCACGTTCTAATGCCGAGCGCTTGAAGGTATTCTCTTTATGAGGTCCATGTCATTTCTATCTTAACAGCGAACCTACAATAACCAGGCTGATCTTTTAGTGGTTCATTAGGTGAATGCAGACTCAGCACCAGATAGCCGCCAACACTCACACCAAGCCAATCAATTTGGAGTGTGAGACCGCCATTAGGCTGCTGCCATCCACATCCACCATCGCCATTTTATTATTATTAGCTGGAAACCTAATACACATTTTACCATTCGTCAACAGGTGGAAGGCTTCAGGAAGGTGCAGCAGACTGCGGCAAAGACTATGACCAATGCATGTGATGGAAAAAAATTACAGGTGCAACAAATTTTCCAAAAAGTTACAAAAATAACATAATTTATGCGCTAAATTAACTGTAATAAAAGCAGATGTGTCGAAAAGTCCAAAGCACGACATACCGTGGTCGGCTTGTTCGTTGTATGGTGCAAAATTAGCGAAGCTTGAGGTGCATGACATGTGGAGACCACAGTTTGATTCAACGAGCTCTTCATCGATGTCTTGATGTATCACTTCATCAACACATTCCACTATACACTCTGCACACCACATACACACACACACACAGCCGCCAATCTTAACAGTTCCCAACCGTGCAATCACCAGCATCTGTCTGTTTTCATTACTGTCTTTTGAAACGATTGACCTCGGAACGAGTTTTTAGCGCGAGATGTAATATATACATCTCGCGCCACGCTTATGCTATGATGTCAGTATCCGTCTGTCTGTGACGGAAGTGCATTGGCGCATTACAGCTAATTTAGGTTTCAAATTTCGATCCACATTTACTGCGCATTGTGGTCACGGTGCATGCGGGCGCGAGGGAAGGTATCATCGCCGGGAAGAGTGGAGGGATCATCTTGCGCTATGCTAGCCACTGCTAGGCCCTCTTGTTGTATGTGTACTGGTTATGACCCTAGCTCATCTGGTACTGGAAGTAAAGGTCACATATCAACGTAAACGAGTATAGCAGATACTCAAATAGCCTCACCGCTACGGGAACTCAAGTGCCATGACAGTATCACACAGTGTTTTATCTACCACTCGGCAAAGGTGATATTCCCGCGTTCACCCCACCCAACGAAAACTGGTACTCGATTTAGTGACCGTAACTGGATACAAAGCTGAGCTGACCAAGTTGGCTTTGTTACATACCGAGGTGGTATACGCGTCTGTAGATAGTCATCCATCCCAGCACTAACCAGGCTCAATGTAGAGTAACATTGTTCATGTGACTAATGATGCTACCGCTACGCAAAACTACCAACTATTATCATCAACATAAGCTGTATTAGCATGGTAAGGCATGTATATGTTTGTTGTACCATTTATTTTATTTTTGTTGTAGAATTTTTCTTATTTTATTATACATGTGCAGACGGCTTAAAACTTCAGCTAACACTACATGAGCACAGAGTCATTGCTCCACCACTAGCTGACAGGCAACTCTGTACACTTTCTTGGCAAGTTTTGACATTTTTCTCAACTTTCTAAATACTGTTAAATGTTACATTCATAGTAGTTTCATACAAATTCTGATTGGCCATTTGTGACAATCTATTTCCAACTGTACTGGTTAAGCACAGAAACAACTATAGCAACCAAACTTCCTCAATTCTGCGGAAAATTGTGCATCTGGTCACAAACCGATTGGTTGGTTGGAGTTTAAAGGCACTTTCACACAAACATGGAGATATCATGAATAATAAACAAGTGAAACTGAAGACAGTAAACAGACAAGCAAGTTACTAGTTACTAACACACTCAGCTGATGAGATCACAGCAACTTCAAAGATATATTTAAAATTAAAATTATTATATACGTAACTAACACTGACCGTGTGTTTCTGAAAATGTGTTCCGCTGAAGTATAACCACACAACACAACACAAAATAAAACATTTACATAACACAGTCGTCACATGTAATTACTATCACCAGTTCTTTCAATACTACAACAATTACTACCAGTAGTAATAGTTGTTTTGATTAACCAGCATTCTTTCTCCTAAATGTTTACAGATTGGCCCCAAACCCCAAAGAGAGCATTTTTGGTGGATAAGTGGAAACGGTGTTCACTGAATGGATACCCCCTTGTCAGCCAATCAAGAGCATGAAGAACCAAAAAGAAACAGCATTTATATCAGTACATTCGCAATACTGTCACTGAAAGATAAAGTGTCGTATACTATACAGAGACGTATTATTAACATGTAAGTGAAACCAGAAAACATATAATATGCTAGTGCCCCATCTGTTATTCGTACGTGGATCGCTAGGTCGACAAAAAGCCATATACGGAGTTGAAACCTCCAAAATGACTGCAAAACACTGTTACAGATATTCACAGGCATTAGTGAAAACGTGTAATAAATTTGGTACGATCTATTTCACACAGAGTTTCTGGACCACACATTTATAATGGTCTCTCACCAGACAAATCTTGGTTAGCAAGTGTATCCCGTAGTTTTATTCTTACAGCTGTCATGGAGAAGAACCATAGATATACAATTTGGCACAATTCTTTAACAAGTCAAAACTACTTTCCAGTCACCGAACCGTGCCAAATATCACTGAAGAAAACCGAAAGCACTGATTCTGAAGACTGTTGCAGCATCGAACCATCTTCATCCACCACCGGCCAATCCTGACAGCAGCAGATGCTAACCCTTTATGCTGGCTCTCTGCCACCAGCATCCGTGCAAGTGCACACTGTAAATCTGCCCTCGATTAATGATCGAGGTCCTGCCAACTGCATTTCAAACTGAGACCCTAACCTTTGACCTCTGACCTTGACCTTCAACCACATGAGAGCTATGTCCATGACCCATACACATGCAAAAGTCGAGATCAAAGGTCACTCAGTTCAAAGTTAGAGTGGATACAGATGGATGGACGGGATAGTAAGACGGACAGACGAGACGGCTGGAGGTAATTGCATTACGTCCCGTGCCAACGTGGTCGGTGAAAATACAATGAATATTGTGTGCATTTAAAAACACACTATTGAGCGATATCGTCTTTTTAGCCGCACTGCTGTATACCAAAAGCGACCTATAGAGAGACGGCTTCTGAGCTTTGATCTGCTGTTGTTGATATACTTGTTCTTCTTAAGGTTTGTGCTTAATTGAATAACAGCTTATAACTCGACAACGGTTCCAACTAAACCTATAATCACTATAGGACACTAATAGAAAGTAATACCTTGCAAGTTAATGTGTATCAGTGGTATGCTGCTGCAATGACCTGAAGTGGCACAAATTGTGTTTTGGACGCCAGTATTAGAGCAGCAACTTCGTCTCATGCATAGTCATTTCAAAATGCATTATCCGTCATTATTAAACAAATTAAAGACTTGACTGACAACCTCGGAGATCTGGTCACCACGCTCCAGTACGTTGATACTGCTAAGTGCCGGCATGGACCGACTGGAGTCGGACGATCCGTTTCCGAGCTCAACAATCAGCCGGCGAGGCGTCGCAAGGCTGCGGACTCTGTCAGCAGCGTATGACGTCGCTGAAAGCTCGACATCACAGATATTTGGCAACAGGTCGCTAATACTAATAACCTGCACATCAAATCAAAATATTAATATATGTTGACAAATTGCCACTGAGAACAATACAGAAATGTAGTAATAACAAAACATAAAATAAATCAGGTATATTACGACAATTAGTCTACAGAGCAGTGTTTACAGGCTGTATGCCCTTTGTTACTAACAAACTGCGGTAAAGAAACTGATGGACTAATAGCACCGACTCCATGATATCAAGGTCAAAACAATTTTTGCTAAGACTTTTGGCATGGACCATATTACGTTACTTAAATATTTTTTTAAATCCAAGATTCTGTACTGACCTGCATCAGTGGCTCAGAGGGCTAGGGCTGTCGGAGCTGCAGTGCAGTGAGCCTGGCTGACCAGTTCGGCAGGGCGTGGGTTCGTCTCCCACCCCTGCCAGCATGTCAAGTCAGGTTTCTGCATGCTATGA
>Ga0209782_1000897_pt1 | contig 14366 bp, 1 predicted proteins | sample WorMetmaBAHAMAS1_FD_187390 | JGI IMG/M metagenome (GOLD analysis project Ga0209782, IMG submission 187390) | Marine gutless worms symbiont microbial communities from Max Planck institute for Marine Microbiology, Germany - Inanidrilus... | ecosystem: Host-associated > Annelida > Digestive system >...
ATAACATACTGTACCGCATCACGCCATACCATACCATAAAGTACAGAAATGTATGACAAAATCTAAGGGATAAACAGCTATCTTAGCAATATGGCACAATGGCAGAAAATTAATGGAAAATACTTTAAAATAAAAAAGATCAGTACAGATACAGTCCGAGTAGTCGAGGCAATGTGACACCTCAGTCAGTATGACACCATCAACAGTCATGTTTGTACAGTGGTGAAAATACACCTGATGTGCTACTTCCAGTCACATCAGTAATGATTAAAGGCTTTCTCAACCTTAGACTAACAACAAGTTACCAAAAACACTAAATAAAGCATAAATGCATGAAACCTCCTACATATAATTGTAAACAACACAATTTGTTGAAAGTAGGCCAGCATCATTATTTCAACATTTTTAGTCGTATCACACATAAATAAGTAAGCTTATTTATTCACATCAAACGACCAACCAAAAAGAATAATGGAATGATGAGTTGCAGAATGATAAAGAACCATCATTCGATCAAGAACAAGATGGATAAACTTATACTGAAACAGAAACAGAAAGTTTGGATTTCTGATTCAGTGACTGTAATGAAGTTGTGTTTTTAGAACCCCAAAAAAAACAAAATTGACAAAATATCAGCAGCAAGGAAGGCCTAAGTGAACAGAGGTAAAGTTGTTAAGTTAAGACACCTGAATGGACCACTCTGAACAGTAGTTTAGTAACTTAATGCTTCACAAGACAGATCCACAAACACAGATCCACAGTGTCAGTTTATCTTACAGCCTCACGCTCGGCGGACACCTTATCACTCACAACAGAATACAAACTTAGCATAACAAAGATAGATCAACTTGGGAAAATTAGTGCAAAACACAGCTTATCACAACTAAAACTAACAATTACCAGTATTTGCAATGTATCATTAAATACAGAGCAAAAATTTTGCCACCAGCATGTTATACACCAAAAAAAAACAAAAGGCAGAGAGAATCACTGGCAAACCAGAAAAGATGTACAAATTATAATTACTTGAGATCCATACAACTATTCTCTGTGCTGTGCTAGTTAGGCCGACGTCAACAGCAATGTTGCGTAAGTAAAATATATTTCAAACCCTTTTTACCTTTGCAGTAGATGCTATAAAAGTATTTTAGACAATGAGCTAGTAGTACTCATCGCCATTGTGAAATGATGTAAAACTTTAGATATATATCAGTGCAGTCTATTACACTCATGGCCATGACACAAAATACCTGTTGCGAAATCACCACAAGACGACGCTGATTCAACACTGTCCACTGCAGCACCATCGCCAACACTGCCATTTGTGTCTGACTCGCTAGTGTGTCTTGCTTTGCCAAGCTGTGACGAAACATCACCAGCATAACTGAGCTCTAACGGTACTGCTGGTAACCTTGGTGTCACATGCTGCAGTGTAGTATCTTTGCTGCCAGCAGCTGATTTATCTACCTTTTCCTTAGAATCACTACACAGTTTATCCGCGGACTCTGTGTTATCAGTTTCCACGTTTATGCTCAATTCTACACTGGAGAAAGCTTCGCTTTGGATAGCAGTATCATCTATTACCGACAATTCTCTTGCAGCTAAATCCACGTCACTCCGCAGGTGAATTGCCTGATAGTCGTTTGAGGACATCTTAAGCTGTTCATCAGCAGACATCTGAAACTCTCCAATGCATAAAGCTTCAACTGCAGATGTAGTAGCATCTTTCTGATCTTCATCCAGTATCATCTCTTCTTCAAACTCTGGACCTTCAATAACTATGTGCTTTATGATGGTTCGTCTTTTTCGGACGCGGACCACTTTGCGCGTGACCGATGCTCCATCTGGTCGTGTCTCTTTCACTTCGTCAACTCGCCTCTCTATCCACGGCTCTCCCTCCACTGTGTCTGTGTACACCTTGATGCTGCCAGCTGACGTCTGCCGGTCGTCTGACTGAGGTGAGAAATCAGGTGGAGAAGGCAGGTCACCGCCGAGGAAGTACGGCGTGAGTGATGCAGGGCCCAGCGACATGGGTACTTCTTCAGACTTGACTCGTTCAAGAATGCTGCCATCTGCACTCACTCTTTGCACTCGTCGTGTCACAACGGATGACTTGGGTGCTGCTGCAGTCGGTTTCATCGCTGAGTAATCATCATTAACTACCTCATCTTCCACAGGCTTCTCTTGTTCCACATGAACATCCTCAGTGCCTCGACCTGTGTCACCTTTTTTGCTTATATCATCCAAAAGTGATGCTGATTTAGTGCTACTCTCGTCCAACAAACCAGCTGACAGCATACCCCAAGGTAAATCAGCTAGAGCTTTTGCTTCATCGTCAATCTGTAATGCAGCTTTATATGTATCGGCTTTCTCCGTAGCTTCTGGTGCATAAAGCTTAAAGTTGTCATCTCTGTTCAGGGTTGATTTTACATTCGCAGTTTCACAAACCTCAGTTGCTTTTGATTCATCATGATCCACTTCAGTCAGCTTCTCTCCTTCACAAGTGATATCCACTGGTTTCCCCACAGCCTCCTCTGTGTGCATAAAAGGAATTCCTTCTTCAACATCCTTTGGTATAACTTCTCCTTCAGTTGTACTGCCTTCCATTTCGCTGTTCACTCCGTGATCCTTTTTCTCACTGACAGTCTCAATAAAGCTACTATCAGGTTGGATCTCAGTAGTGACAGATGCATCAAGTTGCTGTATTTGCATATCTGCAAGAAACTCTTGTTGTGATATACTTGTATTATCCACATAGCCAGGTTCCAATCCCTGACTGTCACTGAAAGTTACCTCAGCTGTATCTGAAGTCTGACCATCTTCAGATGTAGTCAACAAATTCTCAGTATCATTAACATGTACACTATCATCCACAATGAATGGTAAAAACAGTTTCACATTTTCGTTTCTATCAGGTGAATCCACATCACGGCAGGTGTCAGATGAACCACAAACTTCCACCTCGCAGACAACTTGGACAAGAGTGTCATCACGTGATACCTGTAATGTACTTAATTGTAGTTCGTCTACTTCAAACTTGCCCAGTTTATCAACTTCTCTGTACTTATCAGTTCCTACTGAGTATGAAAGAACATCAACACTTTTCTCAGAAGCAGATGACAATGCACTGCCAACAAAGTATGCATCTGGTTGAACTTCTGAGTCCAAAACATCCACCTGCAATAGACAACTGTCATCATTGCAGGATGCCATTAGCGGAATACACATCACAGCATCTCCAACATCAACTGATTCGTGAAAAGGTTTATTATCACTACTCATGCTCTCAGATTCTTCCTCTTTTGGAGAAGTGGATTCTGAAAACTTGGTCTTTTGGGGTATGCTAACCAGTGTATCACCTTCATCTGATAGCCTCATCTGTATTGCAGTTGATTCCATTGTTGAAGTTTGCAACTGAAACAACTGTTTTACATTACCATCCATTTGTAATTTGTCTTCTTCAGGAGTGATTTGTAAAATACTTCCAAACAAGGAACTCTGTTCAGTCATATTGGTAACCTGAGTTGTTGTCATGCCAACATTCACCTTGTCTGACTGTAAGCTACTGTCTACATATTCTGGAAAGACAATGGTAAAATTATCACATGAAAGTTCTTCATTCAAACTCAAAGTACATTCATCCTCTTCTGAAGGATATGTTTCTGTGATATGTCCTGAACTGATAACATACCTCTCAACTAAGCTTCCTGACAAACCTTCTAAGCTATCATTATCTTGAGCAGAACATACATAAGGCACATTAGTCACGGGCTGCACATCATCAACAATTGTACATTCTTCATTCACCATCATGGATGGAGCTGCAACTGCTCTGTGAAACTGCCGAGTATCATCATCAACTAGGCCTACTTCTCGAGTTGTATCACTACAAACAACTGTTTTGTTAATCGACATTGCATCAGGCACTGAATCCTCTGCAGGCAATGCGGGAAACACAATGTATGATGTTTCTCTTTCACCAACTATAGCTTCACGGCTGAACAGCATTGTAACAGCACCATAACCAGCAGCTTCAGTCTCAATAAGGTGTTCATCTTCTGGTAGCATTACCAAAGTTTGTGCTTGAGCACTAACAACAGCGATTCCTATATCCATATCATGAATTTCTGGACTCTCAAGTTGAAAAACTTCCGTAATTTCTTGCTGTTTATTGTCTGAAAGTTCTCCAACAGTTTCATCGTCAAAAATAGATGCACTTTCTGTCATTTGATTACATGCTATTTGTGCATCATCACATAAGTCAACAGCATGTTGAAAAGTGAGCAAGTCAATATCATGTTCGGTTTTAGAAGAAAATAATACTGCTTCAGTTACAGATCTTTCAGTCAGTGGTTTCAGTGTTTCCAATTTCTCATAAGTTTCGTGGTCACTTGTTTGTTTCAGAAGTTGCTCTGAAGTGACTTCTTCATATGCTGTTGCTGATTTGACATAATTATCTGTATCTGTCTTCATACTAATTTTGATTTCTTCCAGACCTAAAGCAGATGGTTTTGAATGTTCTACAGCAAATGCATTCTCACACACTACTGGACTTAGAATTTCAATTACTTTCTCATCCTGTCTCTCACTTTCAGATTCAGTACTCACCATGCTAACAGCTTTTCCTTCAGTGACTTGTGGTACCATCATCAAAGCTTTCTGTGCTTCTTGTATGTCTATCATAACAGTTATAACTTCATTTTCCCTATCTTCATGCTCAACCACTTTCATTTCACTTTCATGTGCATCATATAATGCAGTTTTGAATGCAACGTCCGTAACTGCCATATGCAAAGCTGACTTCTTTACTTGCAGTTCTTCCAAAGTAACTGCTACAGTCTCAGCTGCCCGGCTCATTTCCGCTGTTGTCATTTCAGATGCTTTTGCCACTGACTGTTGTGTACTTAGTTCTTTCTCATCTCTCTCTTGTCTTGTTGTCGTGGAATCTTGTATTTCATTTGCTGTTGGAACTATCAGAATTGGTTGTCCCATGGTTGACATGTTAGTTTCTATTTCTACAGAAGGTCCTGCAGTTACTGCATCAACATTCGCAAATTCTTGTAGTGTTATGATAATTTCAGTTTCATCTGTCATCCTCTCTGCTGCTTGTTCTGTTTTCACTTCCTGTAAACGTGTCATAACTGCTGATGTCGCTGCTTTTTCTGGCAACGTTGTCCATGTGTCCACAGACAATGCGTGCTGTTCATCCACCAAGTGTGTGAATGTACTGTCTGCTGCAGCTTTTTGCGATACGGTTAATTTGGCTTTCTCAATCTGCTGAACTTCAGTATTCACTTCTTTGTGGAGATTTTGTACAACCTGCACATCACAAACATTTTCATCCATGGTGTCTGCAGTTTCCAAGACCACTTTGTCCTGTAACATCCGCGTTTCATCATGTACCAACAATGCTGTGTCATCCTTGTTCGCCGGCAGCATTATTTCAACAGTCACTGCATTGACACTTTGGTTCTCAACGTGTAAGATAATGTGCTCTGCTTCTTCAACTGTTTTTGCCACTCTCATATTACATTCTTGTACTTCTGATTGCAATATTTCCATACTCTGATCATAGCCTTCAACTCTGGTGTCTGTTATTGGAAACTGCTGAAAATTTTCATTTGTTGGTAACATTATTTCGAAGCTGGTCTGCATTTCATCATCATGTCTGGCCTCTGTGCACAGCACTATGTGTGTAGCCTCTTTAGCAACTGTTACCATTTTCAATTCACTTTCTGTTACCTCTGCTGTGAGATGTTCTGAGTGGTCCTTATGTGTTACTTCAGTTTCTTGTTCGTCACCTGCAGTTTCATATTGCCACTGTTCTCTTACTTGAGTATGATCAAAACCTGCCACTATGTTACCAATTTCAGGACATAATACTCCAGTGTCTTCTGAAGTTTCTGTCTCAGCAATGTTTTCTTGACACGACCCTTTACTCTTGGCCCAATCAGTCTTTAATCCTCTTGATTCAGGTTTCTGACTATGAACTGGTACAATACCATCCAAGCTTTCTTTCTCTGCAACATCCATTAATTCAGTTTTTGCAATCTCTAGTTGTATTTCTAATCTATCTTCTTTTGCTGTCTGGACACCGGCAATTATACCTACTGGCATAATGAACTCCATCTCTTCGACGAGGTTCAGCACTGAATCTGGACATGGCAACTGTTGCATAATTACATTAACAGTACTGACTATGTGTTCAATGAAACTTTCTCCACTAACCTGTGGCAAATCCTCCTCATCTGCCAATCCTAATTCATCCAGTTTGTGGTCTCTCAGACTTTCTGACTTACCCATTTCCAAATTTAACTGCTGAGGTAAAGTCATGGTTACATCCTCAACTGTCTTCTCGGCTATCTCAACAATCATTGCATCATCGACCAATATTTCTTGATCTATCTGCTTCTCTGCTTCTGCAATCAACCCGCTTTGCTGTTTTTCTGCATATTGCTTACCATCTAAAATTCATCCCCATAATCCAATAAAGCAGCATGAAATAAAACACATCAAGAAACAGCTACAGTCGGTGTAGACAACTGACAATACATAAATATGAGAGTCATTTAATAAATAAGTTATATAATAATTTTCGAAGTATAAATAATCTGAAATAGCTGAAAATGCTGTGAATTTAACTTTATTATTGTATCATTAGTTGTAGTTAAAATGCAGTGAGTCGGTGCAATATTTTGCATACCATCCACTAGGCCCTATGCTTATTCTATTGCAACTTGACAAATGTGAAACTATATAAGCCACATTGTGAGTTATGAGATAAAAGAATAACTTCAACAAGCACTTTAGATATTTAAACACCAAATATTAACGTTTAATTTTTCAAACATTATCAAAATTTTCTTAAACATTTATCTCTGGTCAGATCATATAAGAACATTGACTGCTGCGATCATTGCAGCATTCATTGAAACAACAGAATGACTTGGTTGTTATCCACCAACAACATTTTTCTGACCATAAACAAATATCTTACAACAAACATTCATTGTTAGTCTCATAATACATTTGTCAGTATATGCTGAATGCATCTATGACTCAGAGTGAATGGCAAATGGCATACGTGCTAAGTCCTTGTGCTCACAAAAAACAAATACGACACCATACAATGTTACAAGATTAACATGCGCTCAAAAGCACGCAGGAGCCAGCTTAGTCTACCACATGAAACCAAAAACAAAAACTTATAAAGGAAAGAGAAACTAGTAAACTAAAAACTGGATATGGTGAGAAGAGTCGGTGAATGGCTAAGAAACCATGAAGTCAGTCCTGTAAGAGGGAAAGGTCTGCGGTGGAAAGGATTTGTGGTAAATGTAGGTTTTGACGGGCTGATTTCAACAGCATGCATTTTATTTTTATAAATGACATCACAGTGATGTTACTGTAATAAAAATTACAGCTGGTACACGTAATTAAATTCCCTGCAGAATATATATTTAAAATTAATTCCGCATTTTGATACTTCACAGAATGATGCCATTTTGTAACATTCATGCAGCGACCCTGTAATAATAATGGAAATGTTAATTAGTGTCTCATAAGTAAAAAAAACATGACAACACTGTAGAATAAACCAATTAACAATAACGAATACATTGTTTCACAAAAGTGAGCTTCATGACACAATGTGTATAGAAATTGCTAAATTTTTACCAATACATTCATTGCTTTAGCCACTGCACTAAATGCTGAACAATAAAAAGAAAGGCAATGTAAGTGTAAAAAAACTACAAATCCAAAAAGGCATATGACATGATGCAAGTATACCCAGTAAGTAAGCAATCTAAAGCGTCCGACATGCAGAAGCATCATCAGAAATTGCAAATGGTAGAATACAATACTGTCACCAAATCCAGGTCAACAAGCCAATGAAAAACATCAGTCCAAAAACGATCCCATGTACAAAAATGTAGCATCAAACATGCTATCTATGTAATCAGCTATAAATATTACATAACCAACAAATATTTATCAAATGAAAACATTCTCATTTTGCAGCAGTGCCATCACCTTCAATTCAGAAACATAAAGCATGGAAGTTTCCAAATAAACAAAATTACAAAAAGCTATGAATTGTAAATTCTTATACGGCTATGTCATCTTGCATTTTGCACATCTTTATAGGCTCACAAACAACACCGCAAGTAAATGCTAAACAGTCAAATTAACAGTACTTTGCCAACTTTGAAATACTTCAAACAAATAATGCATGCGCTTGAAGCCATAAACAATGCTTGCAAAGAAATAACAAGAGGATGGCAAAGCAGTCAATCTGCCTACCATAACGGTTTGATGATAACGTAAGACTGTTTTATACATTGCTACACATTCATGTGCTATGGTCAGCAAACGCACAGTCTATGCCAAGTTGGCAACTCATGCACGGTAGAAGGCCTAAGCCGTGCAGTAAGCCAGCCGCATGCACTAACGCTTCGCATTAATGCACCGCTCTTATATACCTTGTTCATCTGCACCAATGACAGAGACGCATTTTGCGGTCTCTGCTGGCATAACACACAATTGCAGTACAACAATAACAACATTTGCTTTCTGCAGAATGAGCAACAGCTGCAACGATTCAACGTCCGTGTGAGGCCTTTACGGCTGCTCATAAATGCAACACGTCCGATGCAACAGTAGTATTAATCTTTTCAACACACAGGAAGCCTATGCCACCACCTCAGTTTAACAAGCTTTTCTAAAAGCATGTGGATTGACCAGTTACTCTTGGTTTTCTTGTTTTAGTCCATTAGATCCAGAAAAAAACTTTGAGGATAACTGTCACAGATTTTTGCAGACTAAATGCTAATCCTGTCAGGCTGTCACCCAAACAAATAGTAACATAACATAACATTTACTGGAGTATGGCAGCCAAAGGCTGGATTAACAAACAGACTGGAAACATTCACACAATACGAATAAGCCTACACAAGACAAAGTTGTGTCCAATTATACATGTAAATGGTGCTGGAAGTGAGAAAGTGCCAATATGGACAAACCACCAACTGGCCTCACCTATTCTTAGTCCACCATAGAGATAAAATGTTTCTTTCTGTATGCTGTAACTTTCATATCAGTACAACACTTTAGGCCTATACTACATGACTATAAAGAAAACTTGCCTGCTTCTGGCAGTTCTGTAGTTTCTTCGGTCGTCAGCTCTGTTCTTTCAATGTCGCCTTGAACTGCATGTATGTCTATGTCACAACACAAAATTTACTTTAGCACCAGTATGTGTCCAAAAGACATATGATACAGCACGTGTTATCAAGGGTTTTCCCATTTGAATGTTTTCCTCCACTTTGTGTCACCGTGCTAGTAGTCACAGACTTGGCTTCCTCGCCTTTCCAGCTTTGGAACTCCAGCTGAAGTGCTGGCGAGTGTGAACATTTCAGCGGAAATGCTGATTAGTAGTGTATATACACTCATTGACTGGGGCCTCGTGAACCTTAGATTTCCTGGACCTGATGAACCTCAGACCTTGTGACCATAAATCATTGATGGAATGTGATAAAAAAAGGTTAATGAGCTTATTGCTGAGAGATATAGTCCTATCAGTGCAAGACTAATAAGCCTATCCAACAGCAGTTGCATTCATCTAATAACACTGACTGACAATGTCACTTCAAGAACAAATTGAAGTATAATTCAGGTAAAAGATGAAAATAACAGAAAAAGTTTTAGTGTATTGTGCAGTAAGTGATGACATGACCATAAACGATTGAGAGGAAATATCAGGAACAGACGACAGAAACAAATTACCTATGTGGCACTTATTATCGAGGTCTTAAAAAAACAAATTAAATTACGTCATCCCTGATTTTTCCATTCACAGAAAATGCACAAGAAGCAGGAAGAATCTATCGCAATTTCTTGGCATGTGCAACAGCTGCATGTTTCAGTGCTTGAGGTGCTATGAATACAATAAATACCTTTACTATTCTCTGTAGTTTGTGCTGCAAAAACTCAGCAAAAACTAGAAAGATTAGCATACCTGATGTCTCAGATGATGCAAGCAAGTTCTCCATTGTGGTCAAGTCAGTGTCATCTGTCTGGTCGTCCACACCCACGAACGTTCTCTCCATAACCAGCTTCTGCTGCGAGGTGACCTTGGAGTGTGTGATGACTGAACGACCATCTTCAAGGGTGTCATGTACAGTCTCGTCACTCAGAGTCACTGTCACCGGTCCCTCCTCGGCACGATCAGAGTACCGCAGGAATGTCAACGATGCTTGAGAGTCGACAGACTGCTGGGAAGTTTCATCAACGACGACTCGCCTGGTGACGGCCTGCTGCCGAGTGGTCTTGACCACTTTACGGCGAACTAGAGTACCATCCGGCAGGATCTCCTCGTACTCGGTCATCTCTGTCTCACTGTCCGGTCTCTCTTCCACTGTGTCCGTGTACACAACAACAGCCGCTGTTGATGGCTCCAAATCCTCTCCACTTTCTCCACAGAGGCTGGTCTGTGGTGAGGGAAGGGCTCCAAGAGCCTCCAGAGCAGATGCTGAATCCACAGTAACAAGCTGCTCGACAATTTCGCCATCAGATCTGACTGATCGAACAACCTGCATCACTGTTGACTGTTCGCCTTCTGCGACTAACGTCTGTGGTACACTCACCTCTCTGCTCTTCTGCACTTCGACATCTTGACATGACGACTTCCCGGATGATTCTAGCTCTTCAGCTGTCTTTATCACCGTACTGACAAGATTGGCAGCAACCTCTCGTATGATCCCTGACTTGTCATCCTTAAAGGATGTCGTTGTCACCCCGACTACATCAGCGACTTTTATCCTGTCGTCAGCTTTATCACCACTTGCCTGTGGAGCATGCTGAACATCAGGTAATTCAACACTTTCATTTGTTTCGACTGAGGGAATTTTGTCATATGTCTGAATTACAGCCATATCACTGGATTTTTCTTCAAGGATATCTGTATCAGATGATTCAGTTTTATCAGAAGGCTGCATGACTTTGTCTGGTTCAAGTGCAGTCACATCTGGCTCATCAGAACCTGGCTCAGCTTCCGTCGGTAATAGCTGAGCTTCTTCCATATGCATCTGCACTACAATTGAAGCGTCTGAAGTATAATCATTTTCAATCATTTCTTCCGAAGTATCAAGTTCATCAGCTGCCAATGTACCTACTTCAGTATCAAACTTTTCTTCTTTCTCTATTTCCACTAAACTTTCACGTTCACCTAAAGTGCTTTCTTGAGCGAGAGTTTCAGTTACCTGTTCAGTTTCTGCAACTTCTGTGTCTGCAAATTTTTCAGTTTCAGACGATAACATCTGAGGGTAAACAATGCCAGTGTCATCCACCAAAGTTTTCTGCAGTACTTTCTGCACCATCTCCTCAACCATACAGGAACTTACTGCTTGCAAGTCGTCACTGATTTCCTCTGTTACAGTCGTTGTAAGTGTCTCTCTTTCAGTCACCTCAGTCATTACAACTTTTACTGAATCGGTTTTAAAATCCACTGGAATGTCACCTTCTATCGGCAATGTTCCTTCATCATCTACGAGCTTGGTATCTTTTTCGGCATGAACTCCTGCTACTTTACCTTCCTCCATACTGCTCAGTGGCTTCTCATCATGTACACCATCTTCTTTCTTGATTTCCACAGCGTGTAAAGTGAAAGTAGCTTCAGCTACAAACAAATCAGTTTCTTTATCAGAAATAGGACTTATAGGCTCCATCTCTGCTGCCTCCTTGTGAGTATCTTCAGGCAGCAGCTCTAGGACTGGATCATGTGCCTCGCTTCTGGATATGTCATACGAAATTCTGTGTTCTTCAAGTAGTAGTTCAAAGTCGCTTTCCAGTTCTTCATCAGAGATCTGATCACCAGCAACAGCCTTCACTGAGTCATCATGAACTTCCTCAGACACCGATGATTCAACTTCTGGAACCTGAAGAACAAGCGGTTCGACATCTTCTGAAAATGTATCAGTCACTTCTTCCTGTTCTTCGATTCGTATCTTGCGCACCGTAATTTTATGAGCAACTGTTGAGCGAGCTATCTTATCCTCATCTTCCTCATCACGTGGTTCATATGTCTGGATCTTTTCTGTAGCATAAGGCACCAGTTTGACCTCAGATTCCAATGCAGATCTTGAGTCTTGCATTTCTTCTGGAGGTTCAGTGGCCTTAATATTTTGCACTGCCTCTGGAGTTAATGCTAATATCTCTTCGTCAGCCACTGCTACATCCATTTCAGTTTCATATTTAAAAGGTCTAGTTTCTTCTGCAGTTTCTTGCTGTGTAGATACATTTTCTGTGATACCAGCTGCTGCTTGACATTTGTCTTTTTCTGGAAACTCAAGATCGTGTAACTGACTTTCATCAGTTTCTGCTTGTGCTGGTTCCAGTAATCTTGTTTCAACCCCAGCAAATTCTGGCTCGGCCTTATTCACAGCTGATGATGTCAGTGTCTCCTGGTCTTCTTCTTCAGCATATACTGTTTCAGCTGCAGAGTCTGCTTCTGCAATGAGAATATCTTCCAGTTTTCCATCATCAGTCACTGCATGTGTAACTTCATCTGCCATTTCCACCTCTGGTTCGATGTCTTTCACCTTAGTTACACACGGCTGTGTGATGTCATCTTGTGGTACTATATCTGAAGTTACAAAAGACTCTGGCTTGCATACATCTATGTCTTGCTCAATGCGAACAACTGTTGTTTCTTCCAACACTTTCACTTGCTGTGATGATTGTATACTTTCAAGTACAAATTCTTCAGGTTGTGTATGGTGCTCCTCTTCCTCCGCTGCTGTCTCAGCATCTGATAGCATCTCTGCAACTGATTCTTCCATTTTTGTGTCTGCTGGTTTCACTGTTTCAGGCTGTGTCTCTTCTGTTAACAAATCTGCATCAGCTTCATTTTGTTTCTCAGTATTTGTATCTTCTGTCAATAACGCTGTTTCGTCAGTTTCTACTTCTAGCTGTGAGGGAATATTTTCAACTTTTTCTTCAAGTTGGTATAATCCTGTTTCTTCTTTTGCTACAAAATCAGTCTTTAATACTGCTTTGGTTTCTTGAATTGCCTCTGGTATGGATTCTTCTGCGGGCTGATGTTCTTCTTGCCCTACCAACTGAATTTTTTCAAAAGACTCTTCCTCCTTGAGTGGTTCCTCTTCTTCATCCTTGGTTCCCAAGACTAGAGACATGGATACTTTGACCTCTGCTTCTTCTGTCCCTAGTTTTTGCTCTTCTAGATATGGCTGAGCCAATGGTTTATGCGCAGTGCACTCAGTCTCCTCTCGTGTTTCAACTGATACGATGTCCTCAGTAGTCACCTCAAACTCAAGTTTATCAAACTGCAAGTCTTCCTTTTCCATCAGTGAAGCATGTTCTGTTTCTTCAACCTTGAATGGCACCACTTCCTCTGCAAGTATCTCTACAGCAGTTCCAGTAATCTGTTCTAGTTCAAGCTGTCTTGCTTTATCTGAGTGAAGTTCTTCCACACCCTCCTCACTCACAGGTTTGTATGACTCAACATCATCTTTAACTGTAACTACTTGGATTTCTGTCTGTGTTATTATGGTGCTGGTGGTTTCTGTAACTTTTGTTACCACTTCATCTTCGCTGATGTGCAGTGATTCTTCAGCAGTTTCAAACTGTACTTCCTCTTCAACATCCTCTTCTGCCTTAAGCTTGTCTTGTTTTGCTTCATCTCTGGCAATTTCAGTTACAACTTCAGTTTCAGCAATACACATGTCTACTTGCAGCTGGTCCTCAGCTACCTCCTGAGATTCAGTCAATTCATCTCTCGTTTCTACTGGGTATGCTTGGTCTTCCTCTTTTTGTGTCATTGGTGAAATTTCTGTATCACTCACAGTTGCCATTTGTTCTAGCTCTATATCTCTCGGTATGAGTGGCACAGCTTTTTCTTCACTGGTCACCAACTCTTCTGTCACTATTTCATGATGTGCTGCTTGTTCAGTTAAAACATTAGCGACCACTACAGGTTCTGTCATTTGTTGTTTAACCAGTTCTACTGTCTTTGCGTCTGGTTCAGGTTCTGTTTCTGCTACTCCAGTATCACCTATGATATCTGTTTCAGCTTTTGTCACTGCCACTATTCTGTCAGCCAGTAATGCTTCATCCTCAGCATCGGTGACCAATATTTCCTCAGCATCCTCTGTTGTTCCTTCCATTTTTTCATCAATATTTGTTGCAGCCATTTGTTCTGCAACTTGATCATGTTTGGGGGCCGACATTTTAAATTTTTCTGTGATAGTAACTTGCACAACTTCAGTTTCGGCTGTGGGTTCATGTTCTTCTGGAGGTTGTTCAGCTAATGGTTTGTGAACATGGTCCCCATGCTCTTCTTTTGTTTCACC